>Ga0209591_10002842_pt1 | contig 20472 bp, 12 predicted proteins | sample MAT01_FD_187207 | JGI IMG/M metagenome (GOLD analysis project Ga0209591, IMG submission 187207) | Freshwater microbial communities from Lake Fryxell liftoff mats and glacier meltwater in Antarctica - MAT-01 (SPAdes) (version 2) | ecosystem: Environmental > Aquatic > Freshwater > Ice > Liftoff... | reverse complement strand
GCTCCGCACTCAAATTCCACCTGAAATTTTCGACATTCTCAAATCCCGACTATAATCGCAGAAAAGTAGAGATAACGCTCCGCGTTGTCTCTACTTTTTTAATTTGCCATATTCAAAAATTAATTCAAAAATTAATTCAAAAATAAAAACGTTATGAGCGATCAAACAGTTCTAGTTACGGGTGGAGCAGGCTATATCGGGTCTCATGCAGTAAAAGCGCTGCAACAGGCTGGTTATGAAGTGCTGATTTTAGACAATCTAGTCTATGGTCATCAAGACATTGCCAACACTTTAGGTGCTGAATTGATTGTTGGGGATACGAACGATCGCAATTTGCTTGATAAGTTATTTAGCGATCGCAATATTACTGCTGTCATGCATTTTGCTGCCTATGCTTATGTGGGCGAGTCAGTCACTCAGCCTGATAAATACTATCGCAACAATGTCGTTGGTACTTTATCTCTGTTAGAGGCAATGGTTGCGGCGAACGTGAAAACCTTTGTGTTTTCCTCTACCTGTGCCAGTTATGGCGTGCCTCAACAAATCCCGATTACCGAAGATCATCCGCAAGCGCCGATTAATCCTTATGGGGCAACTAAGTTAATGGTTGAGCGGATTTTGCAAGATTTTGATGTTGCCTATGGGCTGAAGTCAGTGATTTTTAGATATTTCAATGCCGCAGGAGCCGATCCGACTGGTGCGATCGGTGAGGATCATAATCCTGAAACCCATTTAATTCCGCTAATTTTGCAAACAGCGCTGGGTAAACGCGAAGCAATTACGGTCTATGGTTCTGATTATCCGACAGCCGATGGGACTTGCATACGTGATTATATTCACGTAACTGATCTTGCTGAAGCTCATGTATTGGGCTTGGAATACTTGCTCAAGGGCAACCAGAGCGAAATTTTTAATCTTGGCAATGGCAATGGCTTTTCCGTCAAAGAGGTAATTGATGCTGCCAAGCAAATTACGGGCAAGCCGATTAATGTAGTGATGGGCGATCGCCGCGCAGGCGATCCACCTGCTTTAGTTGGCAGCAGTGACAAAGCTAGAAAAATCTTGAATTGGCAGCCTAAATATGCCGATTTAAATTTGATTTTGCAACATGCATGGCAATGGCATCAAAAGCGCCACGCCTAACAAAAAGGGACGCTTCGCGTCCCTTTTTGTTAAAAGGATAAAATGCGGCGCGAAGCGCCGCATTTTATCCTTTGGATTTTATATAAAGGCTATAGCAGTTTGTCGATTTTTTGAGCTAGCTCAAAGTCGAGAGCGCTGATTCCGCCAGCATCATGGGTGGTGAGGTCGATTTTGACTTTGTTATAGACATTAAAAAGTTCAGGATGATGTCCCATCTTGTCAGCCACGATCGCAACTTTGCTAATAAAGCCAAATGCTTCGACAAAATCACGGAATTTAAAGTTTTTTTGTAACTTCTGATCGACGACTGACCAACCTGCTAGTTGTGCGATCGCAGATGAAATTTCCACATCGGATAATTTTTTAATAGCCATCGGTTTGCAAAAAAATATTAGGATTAGCCCTATATTCACACATACTCCCTTCCCACCCAAGAATTAGCGTTGCGGCGCTTCGCGCCGCAACGCTAATTCTTGGGTTTTACTGTCTAATCTTTCACTGGGAAGGGAGTAACTAAAAAAGAGAGGCGACACCATGTGTCGCCTCTCTTTTTTAGTTTTTGATGGGTTGATCGCGATACCACCAAGATAAAATTTGTACCCAATTCCAGCCACTTTGAGCCATTTGTTGAGTCATTTCTTGATCGAGGTGTTGACCGTCAGAGACGGGCATATATCCACTACCCCAGCTAATCCAGTTACGGGGTAGCCGAGCGCGATAATAGCCCTTAAAACCAGGTCTGAGCATATAGCCAGCAGTTGAGGCAACTGCCTGATCGCTCCGACTATGAATTAGGGCGATCGCCCGACCTGTCTGGGGATCAAAGCGATAGAAGCCTTTGTAAACTTGATCGCGAGTGTCACTGACAAGATCGTAGGGAGCTTCGCCCCATTTGCGTTGACGTTGGGTATTGACAGCATAGCTACGGGCTGCCACTGCTTGCGCCATTAATGCGTCCATATGCCAACTAGCAGGCATTTCACTAGGTACAACGCTGCGAAGATATTCTTCGAGAGATAACACGTTAACTGCGATCGCCTTGTTGTTCCATGCTCTAAGTTCGATTTCGCCTGGATAAAGATTGCTACCGACCTGCACCAATCCATTGTTGCTAGGGGTAATCCGATAAGCCGAAGTTAGCGGCAATGTGTACCACTTACCAGGATCGAGACGGCGGCTTGACTGTCCTGAAGCTTGCAGAGTTGATGGTTGGGTCACAGCTACAGACATTCTGGAGCCGCTTTCTTCTCTAACCAAAACCCTTAATAAATTAGCAGCAGCAGCTTGAGATACTCCTGCAACAATTACTAGCATCAAGGACAGAATTAGCGTGTACATCCCTTTGGAGAAGTGTTTCATCATTTGGTTAGTCACTCACACCTTTGAGAAAAGAATGTAATAAATTTTTAGTAAGATTTGAGGCATTTTGGTTTTTGCCTCGGTTAACCAGATAGTTTAGCAAAACAATCTGGTTTTGATAAACAATATTTCCGCATACTTATAGCAGTTTTTGTATGGACTTTACCGAAGTAACCCATTAATAATTTGGAAATGCTAAGCCCAAACCTTGCAACGCAGGGACTTTTATTAAGACAAATCAAAGCCAAAAAAGTTCAAGTCAGCACGAAGTGCTGACTTGAACTTTTTTGGCTTTATGTCCTAACAAGAATGGTAACAGCTATATTCTGTTGGTTTTTCGCTTAACAAATCTCATCCTAAGTTGCGATCGCATAAAACGTATACAAACCATCCTTTAAGCCATAATAGTAATCAGGGAGAGTAAGCGTGCGGTTGCGAAATTTACCTTAAAATTTATCGAAAGATGACTTTGAGTGCAGGTTTTGAGGAAAGTCCGGGCTTCCGTGAAGATCAGACTGCTGGATAACGCCCAGTGCGAGCGATCGTGAGGATAGTGCCACAGAAAGATACCGCCTAATTGATATAGCGCAAAGCGCTATATCAATTAGGTAAGGGTGCAAAGGTGTGTTAAGAGCGCACCAGCAGAGTCGTGAGGCTCTGGCTCGGTAAACCCCAGTTGGAAGCAAGGCGAGAGGATACAAGTGTTGCGATCTTCAGTTGATCTTGTGTCCGTTGCTTAATAAGATGGTTCAACGAAAGTTAGGCGATCGCAATTAGGTGTGTGCCGCAGGAGGTATTTGGTAACAAATATCCCAGATAGATAACCGCTAAGGCAGTTGATAAAACTCCTGAAACAGAACCCGGCTTATGTCTTACTCTTCCTATTCTCCCCCTCTCAAGACTAATATTTACGCCGCTTCACGCCATAAATCTTTATATCGTTTTAGCTATTTCTTAAGTTTTGTACCACAAACGATCGAAAAACGAAAGGCAGATTTTAAGTTTTTTGATTGATATTAGCAATTGAGATCTGGTACATCTAGAATTTAGATAAGACTGCTTGGATTGCAACCTTAAACTGCATTTGTTCTGACGAAACATTTTAACTAGAGTAATTAAATTATGGGAATTGCTCCCACCCATTCATCTTTGCTCCCTGAAACAACTCCTCGTATATCGAGTAAGTGGTCTAGTAGAGCAGTTATTGGATTTACTTTTGTCTGCCTGATTTCAACTCTTAGCATGCGGTTTTATTCTGAGCCGCGCTTGGGTATTGGTACATTCGTCGATCAAGATTTGCGATCGCCTAAAACAGTTGAAGCTACCGATATTGAAGCAACCAAACAGGCTAAAGAGCTAGCTAAGCAGCAAGTAATCCCGATCTATCGTAGTAATCCTGAGGCTGACGCTAATGCTGTCAAACACTTGGAAGAACTCCTGCAAGTAGGTGATAACTTGCGGATATCGGCTGGTAACTTACCTTACGCCGATCTCCAAATTCTAAGTGACGACGTTCAACGATATTTAAGACGAATTTCCGATCTAGATTGGGCGCAATTACAAGACAGAGCCATTAGGCTGGCGGCAAATGCTAATAATCAGGCTGCTATATCAAGTTTAATCAATAGAGATAAAGAAGCCCCATCCGTAGCATTGGCTGAGCTAACTCTATACAAAATCAATGCTTTTCCCCAAGACTATCAAAAGCTAGTCAATACTGTGTCCGAGATCCGTAAAGCCTATGCAATGACTCAGGAGAAAGCAGCAAAAGGACCAGATATGTTTCGCGATCGCATCTTGGAAATGAGCAATGAAGAATGGGAAATCTGCAAGAAACTGGCGCGACAAGCATTAATCTCTGTCCAATCCGCAGGAATTGTCGCGGGATTGTCCGACGATATGTTGCAAAATCGGCTCACAAATCTGAACAACTTGCCGATTAATGAAGATCATCGAGCCATGGCAATTTCTTTGCTCAGGGCTACAGTCAAGCCAAATATGATGATTGACTATGTTGGGACAACCGAAAGAGCGATCAAAGCCTCTGAATCAGTTCAGAATCAAAGAATTCCAATTAATTTAGGCGATTTAATCGTTAAAGGTGGAGAAAAAATTACTGAGCGACAATTCGTTATTTTAGACGAATTAAAAATGACACAAAGACAAGTCAATCTCAAGGGATTGCTCTTGATGGTCGTAACTACAGCACTCTCCTTTGGCATATTTGGCTATGCCAATCGCCGTTGGCAATATTTACTCAAGGTAAAATTACATATTAAAGATTTTTTGGCGCTTGGCATGATCTGTATAGGTAGTTCTCTGGCGACAGTACTAATGGCTCCTAATATGATCGTCTTTATCCCCTTAGCAAGTATGGGGTTAATCATTGGCAGTTTTTACAGTTCTCGCCTTGCAATCCTAATTACCTGTCTGACATCAAGCTTACTTGCGATCGCAATTAGCGCTGACTTACTAGCACTCACACCGATCATCATTGGTGCGATTGTCGCGGCAGCAATTACTAACCGCCCTCTGACGCGATCGCATTTGGCGGCAACAGGTTTACTGGTCGGTTTTTTACAAGCATTTGTATATATTGCGATCGCAGTGATTGTCGGATCGACCCCACCCGTATTGATCGCAATTACCGCGCTTCAGTATGCATCGGGAGGACTGGTTTCGGCGATCGTGGCTCTTGGCGCTATCCCTTATCTAGAGCATATTGCTTATGCATTAACGCCATTTCGGTTGGCTGAGCTAGCTAACCTTGATCGTCCTCTTCTGCGTCGCCTAGTCACAGAAACCCCTGGAACTTTTCAGCACACCTTATTTGTGGCAAACCTTGCTGAAGCCGCCGCCCGTGAACTGGGTGCGGATACTAGCTTAGTGCGAACAGGGACGCTCTACCATGACATTGGCAAAACGCTTCATCCCGAATATTTTATCGAGAATCAAATGGGTCAACCCAACCCTCACGATCGCCTTGACGATCCTTGGGAAAGCTCTCGTATTGTTAGAGAACATGTTTCAGGCGGGCTTAAACTAGCTCAAAAATATCATCTTCCTGAAATGCTTCAAGCGTTCATTCCAGAACATCAAGGGACAATCACGATTAGCTATTTTTATTGTCAAGCCCAAAAGCGATCAGATCATGTAGTTGAGTCCGATTTTCGCTATGTTGGACCAATTCCCCAATCTCGCGAAACAGGAGTCGTGATGCTAGCTGATGCCTGCGAAGCCGCCTTGCGATCGCTTGGCACAGACACAACTCTCGAAGCTGCTAAGAGCTTACTTATGAGAATTTTTCAATCTCGATGGGATGATGGTCAACTCAAAGATTGCTCCTTAACTTGGGAAGACTTAGATCGGATTGCACCTGTGTTTATCAAAGTCTGGAAAGAACGCAATCATGGCCGAATTAAATACCCTCACCTCGCTGATAAGCTCGATCCCTCAGGATCTGCTTTGCCCGACCATCTTTGCAAACCAAAAGATGCAATAACAGTGCAAAGTCAAACAGTAACAACTAAAAAAATCGCCTTAAAATAAGATGATATCCTTGCTTGATTAGGTATGTGTTCACGGCAGCACTCTTATATCAAAACCCAAAAGAAGGTGGCGGCGCTCCGCGCCGCCACCTTCTTTTGGGTTTTGATTTGTCCTGATACAAGTGGCGACAGCTATAAGTATAAACACTTACCTAAAACACAAATAAAAAATATCTACATATTTTCTTAACTATTAGAGCAGCCAATTTACATATCAGACATACCTAAAAAGATTGTCATCAAAGCATTACAATGATCAGTTAAGACATTGTTAAATTTATATTTTATTCGGGATCGCTGAACTGACCTTCAAGCAACAATTTGAGCTTGATTTACTCTCAATTCTGGTCATAGATAATTGAATTAATTAATAAAATTTTTTTAGTAAATTTTGGCAATGCCAAATTTAAGACATATGAAATCCTCAGGTAACTCAGTTACAGCTTGTCAATTGTGTCAGCACTACAATCCTGAAGGAAGAAGAGGTGGTTTTTGTGGCAAGTTAGATGTTCAAGTACAAGCCAAATGGGATGCTTGTAGTCTAGCAACACACCCCTTTGAGACATCTTGGCAACCCGCTAATGATTTAAATTCGCTTTTACAGGAATCATTCCACGACACGATTACTATTGCTCATGGGCAAATATCAGAATTTCAAGAGGCTAATCTGCGATCGCTAAGTTTTGCAGAATAGTTAAAATCCGTGAAAAGCAGAAAGGGCGCATTGCGCCCTTTCTGCTTTTTCGGGTTTTAATGCATTTAGCGATCGCAACAATACTCAACCCATGATAAATTCACATACAATAATCTTAAATTAATTAAGAATTTGTAAGTCTTATTGTCATAGGTAAAAAGTGCTAGCAAGGGTTTGGAGCGCAGCAATTTTAGGTATCGACGCTATCCAAGTGGGGGTAGAAGTGGATGTATCGGGAGGATTACCTGGCATCACCTTAGTAGGATTACCCGATACCGCAGTTCAAGAAAGTCGAGAACGGGTTAAAGCAGCAATCAAAAATGCTGGATACGCTTTCCCGATGCGTAAGATTGTGATCAATCTCACCCCAGCCGATCTGCGTAAAGAAGGGCCCATCTTTGATTTACCAATTAGCATTGGCATTCTCGCCGCATCTGAACAAGTCGATCCGCAGCTACTAGGAGATCACTTATTTTTAGGTGAAGTTTCTCTAGACGGTTCATTGCGTCCTGTTTCAGGGGTATTACCGATCGCCGCCGCAGCTCAGCGCCTAGGCATCGTTGGTATCATTGTGCCTAAGGAGAATGCTCAAGAAGCAGCTTTAGTTAAAGGCTTATCTGTGTATGGCTTACAAAGCATTACTGAGGTAGGAGATTTCTTAGCTAACCCCGACAAATATCCGCCAGTAGTTGCCAATTCTGAACTGAAATGGCATGAAAGCGAATTTAAACTCGACTTAAAGGATGTTAAAGGACAGCATCAGGCTCGTCGCGCTCTGGAAATCGCCGCCGCAGGTGGGCATAATCTGATTTTTGTTGGACCACCGGGTTCTGGAAAAACTCTATTAGCAAGACGCTTACCGAGTATTTTGCCCAACATGAACTTTGATGAAGCTTTAGAAGTAACCAGAATCCACTCAGTGGCTGGTTTATTAAAAGGTAAAGGACTCGTAAGCGATCGCCCATTTCGCAGCCCACATCATTCTGCATCTGGTCCCTCATTAGTCGGCGGTGGCAGCTTTCCACGCCCTGGAGAAATAACATTGGCAACCAATGGCGTACTTTTTTTGGACGAGCTGACTGAATTTAAGAGAGACGTACTAGAATTTTTGCGCCAACCTCTAGAAGATGGGTTTGTATGCATTTCCCGCACTCGCCAATCTGTTACCTTTCCAGCCCAATTTACACTTGTCGCATCCACAAACCCTTGTCAGTGTGGTTATTACGGCGATTCTGTTCAGCCTTGCACTTGTACACCCCGCCAGCGTGAACAGTATTGGGCAAAACTCTCGGGGCCACTAATGGATCGGATCGACTTACAAGTAACTGTAGCCAGATTGAAACCTGAGGAGATGACGCGATCGCAAGAAGGCGAAAACTCTAGCGCAGTCAAAGACAGAGTGCAAACATCACGCAAAATTCAACAAAATCGATTTCAGGAAGAGGCAAGAGTAAATTGCAATGCCCAGATGCAGTCAAGACATTTGCGGAAATGGTGTGAACTAGACAATCCTTCACGAGATCTATTAGAAGCCGCCATAAAACGCTTAGGCTTATCGGCTCGCGCCACTGATCGCATCCTCAAAGTATCTCGCACGATCGCTGATCTCGCTAATACCGAAAATATTCAAGTAGTCCATGTTGCTGAAGCAGTCCAATATCGCACTCTTGATCGTGCTACCTAAGAATGTGCCATGGTCAAGAGTGCGCTATAGCCACAATATTCAGAGGTGGCACGAAGCGCCACCTCTGAATATTGTGGCTACTTAGATACAGTTAAAAAATTATTTTGGGCTTAATGCAAGAGAAAAGCTTTATACATGCTATTTTGTGTCTTGACTTTAAGCTCTACTAGTATCTATATCGGAGAAGACTAAAATGTGAGCAGTTTAATTATTTATTAAACATTAACTTAAACTTAAGATAGGCAAAGCACAATTCCAATGATATTAATCCTAATATATTTATTTGGTGAGTTGCTAGTGGAAGAATCCTATCGGGGCATTTGTGTATGAGTATAGTTCTGGTGGTTGAAGACAGCGTGACACAAAGAGAAATGATTGAGGACTTACTCAAAGGTAGCGGCTTAACCGTTAAGACAGCAGGCGATGGTGTGGAAGCACTGGAGCAAATGCAAGGTAATTGTCCAGACATCGTCGTTATGGACATTGTTATGCCTCGCATGAATGGCTACGAACTATGTCGTCGCATTAAAACCGATCCCAAAACTGAGCGCGTTCCTGTCGTAATGTGTTCATCTAAAGGTGAAGAATTCGATCGCTATTGGGGAATGAAGCAAGGTGCTGATGCCTATATCTCCAAGCCCTTTCAACCGCAAGAGCTAGTTGGCACTGTCAAACAGTTACTGAGAAAGCCATAAAAACTTCATAAAAATCACTAACCAATATGCACAATTCTTGATTATTTGAAATCTGTTAGTTACCATCAATACTTTAAGATTTTCTTAATATTCTCAATATTTGTTATTTAACTTGAAGACATTTAGATTTAAAATTTGCTATTTTGCAAGGTAGAGATCCTCAAATCATGGTAGGAAACCAAGAATTCTTCCCTGGCATCGGACAAGATCAGACAACTGACTTCGATCAAGGTATCGAAGCTCCAGAAGGTGAGCTGCACTTAAGATTTTTTGTGGCTTCTGGAATTGAGTTTGCCTTACCTGCAATTGGAGTCAGTCAAGTTTTAGAATACGCTCCCGATCGGATCAACCCGATGCCCAATGTCTCCCCTCTACTGCTAGGTACAGTTAATATTCGGGGTAGAGTAGTTTGGGTAGGCGATCTCGGTCAATTTTTGGGAGAGGCTCCTCCCGTCAATACTGATCGCTCAGAAATTTCGATCATTGCGATCGAAGATCAGGGCCTGATGCTAGGTTTAGCGGTAGAACAAATTAGCGTAATGGCTTGGCTTGATTCTTCCAAACTAAATGTCTCTAGAAATAGCTCTGACAGTATGGCTCCTTTTATCAAAGGTGAGTGGATAATGGAAGACAGCGATCCCCTAAAGCTGCTAGATCAAGTTAATATTTTGCGATCGGCAAGGTGGGCATCCTAGACAAAGTAACTTCAAGATGATTTCGCACAAATGGCAGAGATTTTAGGGATTTTAGGAGAAAGAATATGGCATCAAGTACACAATACCAAAAAGAATACGAAAAGGCTTCCTTAGCCTACATGCAAGGAGACTACAACCAAGCTGGTAAATTAACACAGGAACTAGTTAATGTCTGTCCTAGCGATCCTATGTATCGTCTACTTCATGCCCATATTAATCTCGCCCTAGAGCGTTATCAAGATTCAATTGGTGAATATGAGACTGTTTTGCAGCTAACTGACGACCAATCAATTCTTGAATATGCCCATAGTGGTATTGCTGCTGCCAAAGAAAGGTTAGATTTTAACGATGAGAGCTATAGCCTAGGAAATATGGGTAGCTCAGAGGATTCGTTTAGTTATAAGCAATACGATTACGAAGATAATACCTATCAGCCAGACTATAAGCAGGGATCTTGGTCTAGCGATGATAGTGGTGGTCAAAGTACTGGTTCAAATCATGTAAACGATTTTGATTTTGAAGATTTTAGTGCCGATTCTTCGATGAATGGGACTAGTCAATACAACTACAGTTCGGAAAATCAACTTACAGGGGAATCGAGTTTTAATTCTAGTTACAATCCGAGCAATGCGTCAGGTAGATTAAATGCAGACACTGACGTTGTTTTTATGGATGAATTTGATGATTTCGATGACATTAGTGGAGCATCTTTTTCGAGTTCTTTTGGTGATTCAGAAGCAACACAGATGGTCTCAGATCGATCCATGGCAGATTTTGGAAATCAAGACTATACAACTTCAGGACGCTCAAATACGACATCATTAGCTAATCAGGATCTGCCCACTGCACGATTTAACCAATCGGAAAATGAAGCGGAGCTATTTGGCTTGGGAGCTATTAATGCACAAGTGGGAGCAAAGAAATCAAGTGTCGATATCGTCGCCGAAGCCTCTGATCAAGGTGGTTTATTTTCTCCTTTTGATAATATGCCGCTCAAGACCAAAAATACGATCACTGCGATCGCAGCAGGAGTCTTCGCCATTGTCGCCGCAGGGGTAATTACTAATTTCGCTGTAGGCTCGCTAAAAGATCAAGGGCAACGAGAGCAAGTCAGAAATACTGGCTGGATGATGGGTGGGGCAGCAGCCTTAGCAAGTGGTGCGATCGCTTGGGGTTTAGGCAAACGGTCATCCAAACTAATCGATCAATCTACTGCTAACTTACAAGCTCAGTTTGAAGCCGTAATTCGTGGCGATATGAGTCCTCGTGCAACTGTTTATAGCGAAGATGAGTTTGGTAGACTTGCGGCAAGTTTTAACCAAATGATTCAGTCGATTGTTTTAAACACCACCGAAGCACAGCGCAAAGCCGCCGAACAAGAACAAGCTAAAGAAGATTTACAACGTCAGGTAATCCGATTACTTGATGACGTAGAAGGCGCGGCGCGTGGCGACTTGACCGTACAGGCAGAGGTAACCGCCGACGTACTCGGCGCGGTCGCCGACTCCTTTAACCTCACGATTCAAAACCTGCGCGAGATTGTTAACCAAGTAAAAATTGCGGCGCGTCAGGTAAACGAAAGTTCTCGCGAGAATGAAGCATTTGCCCGCAGTTTGTCATCGGATGCATTACGTCAAGCTGAAGAGTTGAGCGTTACCTTAAACTCAGTGCAAATGATGACCGAATCGATTCAGCGTGTAGCTGAGAGTGCGCGTGAAGCCGATCAGGTTGCCAAACTTGCCTCTGAGACAGCGATTAAGGGCGGTGATGCCGTAGAACGGACGGTGGTGGGTATTCTAGAAATTCGCGAAACTGTCGCCGAAACCACAAGAAAGGTCAAGCGCCTTGGTGAATCTTCCCAAGAAATTTCTAAAATCGTCGGTTTGATTTCCAATATTGCGTCACGGACTAACTTACTTGCGCTCAACGCTAGTATCGAAGCGGCAAGAGCTGGTGATGCAGGTCGAGGTTTTGCGATCGTTGCTGACGAGGTGCGCCAGCTTGCTGATCGGGCCGCCAAAGCATCTAAGGAAATCGAACAGATCGTACTGCAAATTCAGAGTGAAACAAGTGGGGTGCAGCAAGCGATGGAACTTGGTACTCAGCAGGTTATTGATGGGACAAAACGGGCTGAACAGGCGCGTCAATCACTCACAGATATTATCCAAGTTTCTCATCGCATTGAAACTTTGGTACTATCCATTACTGAAGATACAGTTAAACAAACTGAGACTTCTCGCACCGTATCACAGGTTATGCAGTCAGTTGAGTTGTCTGCTCAAGAAACTTCGCAAGAGTCTCAAAGAGTGTCAGCATCACTGCAAAATCTCGTGGGTGTTGCCCGCAGCCTACAGGATTCTGTGGAGCGATTCCGTGTTGATTCGGGTGATAAAGCAACGGGAGGTCGTTAGGATTATCGCCACCCTCTAGCTAATTTACGCATACCCTAATCTTTGAGAGAACTCTGTCATGAACTCGGAACAACAACAGCAAAGGATCATGGGCTACTTTATCGAAGAAGCCCGCGAACATCTTCAGACAATTGAGCAAGGCGTATTGAACTTACAAGATGTTCTACATGATTCTGAATCTATTAATGAACTTTTTCGGGCAGCTCATTCGATTAAGGGCGGCGCGGCCATGTTGGGCGTAGGTAGTATTCAACACGTTGCTCATCGACTGGAAGATTTTTTCAAAATCCTTCAAGAAAATCCGCAAATCACTGTCGATGAGCGATTAAAAAGCTTGTTGTTGGCAGGATTTGATCCCTTATCAGAACTTCTAGATGAATTACAAGGGGGATTTAGAATATCGGAAGAGTTAACAACCGAGACAAATAACCGCGTTAAGCCTGTTTTTGCCGAAGTGGAGTCTTATCTAAATCAGTTAGTCTCAGATGCTGATGGAGAAATTTCCACCGATGCATTTATTCAGGAAGAGGAAAGTCTTCCACAACCACAAAAAGTAGTCATTTCTCAAGAGTCAGTATTTCAACAAGAAATCACGACAAAAATGCGCGATATGTTACAACTGTTTCGCGCTACAGATGATGCAGAAAGCCGATCGCAATTACAATCGGTTTGCAATCATTTCCAAGAGATTGGCAGTAATTTTGATTTGCAAAATTGGACGATGTTAGTTACCCAGATCAAAAATGCGATCGCACAACCTAGTAATTCCTATCGGACACTTGCGCCTATTTTAATTCGGGAGCTAAAAGAAGCCCAAGATCTAGTACTGGCAAATCGGGAAGCAGAAATTGCTGTGTCATTACAACTCCAGAATTTACTCCCCTATCGATTTTTAGAGTCAGAGGATGATGAAATAAGTACGATTTTCACGCCAGCATCTAGGGATATTTCCGAAGAGCTAGATATAAAAGCTCTTGAGATATCAGATGTGAACATGACTGGAGATGATGTAGATCTAGCAATCAACCCCGATGTAGATATCGATCTATTTGCAGATCAAGTCAATGAAGAATCATTTGATTTGGTGGAGGTTCAGGAAAATCAAATTGAGCAAATGGATTGGATGGATAGTGAGTATGAAATCACTGAAAATCAACATATTGACGGACCAAAAATTGGTGCATCAGAACTAAAGTCCTTGGCAGTTCTATTTGAAAATGATGATATTGATTTTGATGCTGCTTGGGAAGATATCGAATCTAATGAAACAAATATATTAAACCAAGGATCTACGACAATTTCAGACAGTCACGATGAATTTGCGGATCTTCTTGACAATATTTCTGGTAATGGTGATGCCACAGTTCTGAACTCAAGTAACGAAGAGTCTAGCATAGACCAACTATTTGGGGATTTTCCCACACAAGACTCTACGGATGAAGAAATCAGTAGCTCTCTGTTCCCAGATGATCTTGAAGATTCTTGGCAAGTAACTTCTGAAATCGAGCAAGCAAATCTAGACGGGCTGTTTACAGAAGATTTCATAACTGATGATGTTCTCGACAATCAATTTGACATTGATCTAGGTATTGATATTGTTGAACAATTCAGCGATTCTCAAATCGCAGACGCAATTCAAATCAACGATCAGTTTGATGATCAGTTTGATGATGATATGGATATCAGTGGAATCAATATTGATGATATTGACTTTTCTGAATTATCAGAACATACGGCAACCCATCAGGATTTGGCAGAAACTATTCTCGTTAATAATAGTCAAGATGACTCCCAACCGCTCTCTAGCGAGGAATATTTTGCCGCGATCGCCAGACAAGAAAGTGAGATTTCTGATGACGATATCCCTAGCGATCCCTTTGCCTTAACTTTTTCGGAAGCAGGAATGACGTTACTAGAAGATCCTTTTGCGATCGATGAAAATCTTGATGAAGAACTTCTAAACTCATCGAATAGTGTTTCGAGCAATAGTAGCAGCGATGAAATTGTCAGTGATGCTGATGATAATTCTTTTGAAGATTCCAACGAGCTAGAATCTGAAATGGATGAGGAGCCAATAACAGGAAGCAACGAATTTGATGCCATCGATACTACTGGATTAAGTATATTTGACGATTTAGGGTTTGATAGTGATGAGCTTGATGAGCAAGTAGTGGATACCCAAGAGTTTGGGGAATCAGCAAACACCGCATCGAATATTGCACTTGAGGAAAGCTTTGATAATTTCTTGACATCAGAAGTCACGGCTTCTGAGCTTGATGATGATCTCAGCTTTCTTGATGAGAGTAATGAATTTATAGAAGATGCAATCTCTACAACGAATAATGCTGAATTAGATGACAGTCTGAATCCTTTGTTAGAAGATAGTTTGGCATCAGATTCTATTGATACGTTTGACAATGATGCAATTAGTAGTGAAGTTAATAGTGAAATTAACAATGCTGGCGATCTTCATGATTTCTTTGCTGATTCTTTAGAAGATAAAAATATTTCTGAGGGCATATCCACCGACAACTTTATCGGTGAAGTTAATAACACTGATGAATTAGGTGATTTCTTCTCTGCTGCCGAAGAGGATGAAATTTCTAACGACGTGAATAATGATTTGCCTTTCGATGACTATTTGGATAATGCTGATAATGATAATGAATTAGATGATTTCATTACTGCTGTAGAAGAGCCTGCAATTATTGCCAATAATGTTAGCGATCGCAATGCTAATGAATTTGAGCCAGAATTTACTAGTTCTCATGATCCTGAAGAAAAACTAGATACTTCCTTTAATACTGTCAATAGCACTGATGATTTAGGAGCCTTCTTTGATGTTTCAGAAAATGTTCAAAGCTTTGCTGAAGATAGTATTGAAGATGATTGGGATGACTTTGAGACTAGTGCGATAGATAGAAGCGATGCTGATATCAGCAGGGTAGTTGATATAGATGACGAAGAGAATGCATTTATCGATTTTGACAGTCCTCTAGATACAAATTTTGATTCGTTGACCGTAGAAGATAATATTAACGAAGAAAATTCTACAGATTTAGAAGGAGCATTTTTAGATCAAATCAATGATTCTGATAATTCTGATTGGGCAAATTTACTTTTTGATGGTGAGCAAGAAGACTTAACGGGAGTAGAAAATGATCTAGATCTAAACTTTGAACAAGACAGATCGCTAACTCAAAGCGACGACAGCAATGATTTGGCAAGCATGCTAGATGATGAGTTGGAAGATACAACTTTCAGAACAATAGAATCAGATCTAACAAGTATCCAAGAAGAATCAAATCTCGAAGATACTGACATCACAGCGAAAACTACTATTGATAATTTGGCAGATTTTTTTCAAGGCGATCATGATGCGGACGCTAGTTTGTTGGAGATGCCAGTAGAATTAGCAATTGATGATTTAGTAATTAATACATCTGATACACCTGTTGATTTTGGTGATTTTAGTGAATTCTCTGACTTAGATGTAGAAATATCCGAAGCATCGAATTTTTCACAAATCCAAGCTCCAGAAGTAAAAAGCCTAGAAATTGAGAATCAATTACAGACAGAAGAACTAAATGGGATTGATGACAACTTCGACTTCGACGATTTAGAAGCGATGATTGGCAACTCTAGTACTACGCCAAATGATAGTAGTAATGTAAGTAATAGACTGTTTGATAGTCAAGTTACAGAGCAAGTTACAGAGACTGTTATCAATAATCAAACATCGGTCGATTCCGATGATATGAATTTCGATGAATTGGAAGCTCTTCTAGGCGATTCTGGTAACTTTGACGACTCTGCAACAAATAAGCCCGCAACATACATCAGTGGTTTGGAAACTGATACTTTTGTCGTATCACCAACGAATTCTAGTGACGGCTTTGATGAGTTAGAATCTCTACTTCAGAATAGATATGCTGATCAAGTTGGACGATTAGAAACTAAAGCGCCCACACGTCCGCCTACCAATGTACGGAAACCAAAGTTATCTGACTCAACTATGCGTGTTGATGTCAAGTATTTAGATAGTTTGAATAACCTTGTGGGGGAATTAGTTGTTAACCGCAACCTTTTAGAGCAAGATCAGGAGCGATTGCAGCAGTTTATTACAAACCTATTACATCAAGTCCAACTGTTGAGTGACGTATCCCAAAGAATGCGCGATCAGTATGATCGCTCTTTGCTCGAAGCTTCATTAAGCGCAGGTCGTGGCGGACGTTCATACAACAGTAGTTTTGAGTCAGTATCCTATTCAGGGGATGGTGAAAACTCGAATAGTTCGGTTAGCAATGACTTTGAAGGCATTGAGTTCGATCGCTACAATACTTTCCACGTTTTATCTCAAGAAATCATTGAGTTAATTGTCCGAGTTCGTGAATCTGCATCTGACATTGAGTTCGTGGTTGGTGAGACTGATCAGGTAACGCGTCAGTTAGGCACAATTACGACCCAAGTTCAAGACGACCTAAAGCAGTCGCGCATGGTTCCTTTTGCTCAAATTGCCGATCGCTTGCCTAGAGGTATTCGCGATCGCGCACTCAAGACTGGTAAGCAAGCAGAGCTAGAAATCTTTGGACGTGAAACTTTAATCGATAAGGCGATTTTGGAACAGCTTACCGATCCGCTTACGCACCTTGTCAATAATGCGATCGATCACGGTTTAGAAGATCCAGCGACTCGTCAGGCGGCGGGTAAATCGGCAACTGGTAGATTGACGGTGCGAGCCTATCACCAAGGTAACCAGACCGTAATTTCGATTAGTGATGATGGTGCTGGGATTAGTATCGATAAAGTTAAGCAAAGCGCTGTTGCTAAGGGAGTGCGATCGCAATCTGAAGTTAATCGTCTCAACGATACAGAAGTTTATGGACTGCTATTTGAAGCTGGATTTAGTACTGCTGCCCAAGCCGATGAATTTAAGGGTCGTGGCGTTGGGTTGGATGTGGTCAAAACCTGCCTTGACGATATTCGCGGTGTAATTATCGTAGAATCTGTGGTTGGTAAAGGCACAACCTTTACGATTCGCCTACCGCTTACCCTGAGTATTTCTAAGGCGATGTTCTGTATTAGCGATCGCGGTCGGATTGCTTTCCCAGTTGATGGATTTGAGGATATGGTGGAAGTCCCCCAAAGTCAAATCGTGCTTAACGACAAAGGGCAGCCTTGCTTACCTTGGCGTGACACGGTTTTACCATTTCAACATCTATCCAATTTGCTTTCCTATAGCCGCCACATCAGCCGTAGCAGTATCTATGGCAAGCAAGAAAACGATGAACTCTGCATAATTATTCTCCGCAATGACACTAGCTATCTTGCTCTACAAGTCGATCAGTTCCTTGGTGAATACGAGATCGTCATCAAGCAACTTGAGGGGCCAATTCCTCAGCCTGCGGGAATTGCAGGTGCGACAGTGTTAGGGGATGGACGGGTAATGGCGATCGCAAACGTGTTGGAGCTATTCGACATTGCTAGCGGTAGATTGCGTCCTTCAACTTCGGGTATTACTATTCAGCCAACTGTAGAAGAAGATGTAGCGGCCGATCCAACGGTGCTAATTGTCGATGACTCGATTACGGTACGCGAGCTACTTTCACTGACTTTTGCTAAAGTTGGTTATCGTGTCGAACAAGCCAAGGATGGACAGGACGCATGGGAAAAACTCCGTGCTGGCTTACCTTGCGACATGATCTTCTGCGATATCGAGATGCCTCGGATGGATGGATTGGATCTACTATCGCGATTGCAAAAAGATGCCAGACTCAAAGATATTCCTGTGGCGATGCTAACTTCTCGCGGAGCCGATCGCCATCGCCAGTCTGCAATTCAACTTGGTGCGAAGGGCTACTTCACTAAGCCCTATCTCGAAGAAGAATTACTGAGTGCCTCGAAGCGCCTCTTAGCTGGAGAAACTCTGCCGATCTAAGCCAATTTGCTCACTGCCGAGTCCAAGCGTAAATAGAAATTACAAACAAAGATGGACAAACATGGGACTAATAGCCGAAATCAATCGTAAATTGAGCGAACACGTGCGCTTAGCCGAGCCAAATTTGAGGATCGAGACGATAGTATCTTTGCAAGAGTTCGTAAAGAGATGGATGCTTTTGATTTAGTTGATTGGGCTTTTCAAAAAATATTTCGGTTGCCACTGCAAAAAACTCCGCAGGATTGGTCGCACCATAACTATCAAGGACGGTCTTTTTACCATTTTCGACGCGATCGCAAAGTTGCAAATATTCCGCCGTCATCACCTTTGACCATACTTCATAATCCAAAGCTCTCGGCAAAATTGGCACACCTTCCGCTATTCCATCCTCTTGATCGAGTTGATGAGCAAACTCATGCAGCACCACATTATGTCCATCTTGCCAATTGAGCGTATCCTGCTTCACCTGCTCCCAAGAAAGAACTAACTGATCCTTTGTCCATGATTCTCCCAATCTCGCAACACGTCTTTCTTCCACTACATAGGCACTACTCATTACAGTTTCATTGACAATGTAAGCAGTAGGATAAACCAAAACCGATCGCAAATTAGGGAAATAGGTTTTGCGATCGCAAAATAACAACAAACAGGCACTCGCTGCGATCGTAACTTTTATCTCTTCTGTAATTTGCAATCCTAGGCAACCAATAAATTGCTTCTCTTTGAGGAATATTTGGATATAACCTTGTAGTTCTTTTTGCTGCTCAGCAGTAAGACAACTATAAACAGAAAGATTGCTTTCGATAATGCTTAACCAAGTCTTTGGGAATGGCTCAGCCATGAGCCGATCGCGTTGCCACTTCACAAACAATGGATAGCACAAAATTCCAATTGCGATCGCGCTGACCACAATCAAGAAGATAATTGCTAAAACATTTGCAGGAATCACAGAAGTTAAGTTGGCTAGAATCGAGGAACTGCATTCAATTTTGGCAATTTCTGCATCTTTGTATTGATTATATTGGCATATGTATTGGCAGCGACAAGAGTTTCTTAACCAAAAGATCTTAGTACAGGACAAAAAATTCAAAGATAAAAAATTGCCGCAACATATACCAACATAGATTTGTAGGGGTTTAGCATTTGCGCCACTCCCTCTAAATTGTTACTCCCATTTTTATTCGCAAATGCTAAACCCTTGATGCGATTCACTAATAAATTAGGACTGCGGTTTAGAATTTGTCGGCGAATGTTGGAGGTTTAGCGAATGTTGGAGGTTTAGGGCAAAGCATCCCCGATTTGAGGTTGTCTGTAAATTGGTAAATTGTGGCGGGAATGCTTTGCCCCTACAGTTCTAAATGCTGCAAATGCATTCAAATATTGGATTGATGATTTTTTGTCCTGTACTAAGCCAAAAGATTTATCTTGAAAATCTCACGCAAAGTAAATTAACATCGCTTAGAATAACTTTAGAAAAACAACACTAGCTGTATCCGCCTTTATGAAAGCTTTTTTGATATTAGCAACGATCGCTAGCTTAACAGGTGTGACTGCGGGTTGCAGTTCTCAAAACAGCAAAGATGCATCTCAAGCTCAGACGCAGAGCCAAAAACCTGCGATCGCTGTAGATGTAGCGATCGCAACTTTAGAGACTCCTGAAGGTGAAAATGAATATACAGGTACGACTGCACCAATAAGAGAAGTATCGGTGAAATCCCGTCTGGAAGGGCGTTTGCTAGATTTGAATGTGGATGTAGGCGATCGCGTTGAAAATGGACAAGCAATCGCCCAATTAGATGATGCAGTTCTATCAGCAACTGTGCTACAAGCCGAAGCAGAAGTTGCGGCGAGAGAAGCAGAGGTCTCTCAAGCTAATGCGGGTGTAGGCAATGCTCGCGCTCAAGTGGAACGGGCTAGACTGCAATACAAGCAAGCACAAACTGATGCCAATCGCTTCACCCAATTGGCTAAAGATGGAGCAGTTACTTCTCAATCGGCAGAAAATGCAATTACAGCAGCGCGATCGGCAGAACAATCATTGCGATCGGCGGAACAACAAGTTAACTTACAACAACAGACAGTGGGCGCAAGTTCGCAACGGGTGTTAGCGCAGGAGGCGATTAAATTAAGAGAGCAGGAGCGTCAATCCTACACCACGATTACAGCGCCGATTAGTGGCGTTGTCCTAGAGCGCGTTAGTGAAACTGGCAATCTTCTATTTGCAGGTAATGACGTTGTGAAACTGGGAGATTTTAGTCAGGTTAAGGTGATTGTGCAGATTTCGGAATTAGAAATTAGTAAAGTG
>Ga0209591_10002841_pt1 | contig 20472 bp, 17 predicted proteins | sample MAT01_FD_187207 | JGI IMG/M metagenome (GOLD analysis project Ga0209591, IMG submission 187207) | Freshwater microbial communities from Lake Fryxell liftoff mats and glacier meltwater in Antarctica - MAT-01 (SPAdes) (version 2) | ecosystem: Environmental > Aquatic > Freshwater > Ice > Liftoff... | reverse complement strand
AGAGGTTGATGTAATTGATAAACCGTATATTTAAATACGGTATCGTGAATCAACGTCTGAATCGGCAGATCAAACCAAACCACCGTCTGCTCGTCGTAGCCGGTTTTTACGAGCAGCGTGTCCATTGGTTTGGTGGTTCGGTTGTGGAGCACCAAATGGCCGTTCGCCTGAAAGTTTTGTTGTTCCGGATAGAAATCAAGCGCTACGTAGAGCGCGATAATGCGCGGTTGGGGAAGCTGGGCCAGGTTGCCAAACTGCGCTTGAAAATCAGCCAACAATTGTTGTTCGTTGCGCGGAGTCTCGCCCGCTTCCGCTTTCTCAAGGTTATAGCCCCATGCGCCAAACGCAACAAATGCAGCACTCAGTACAACAACAGCAACGGCGAGAGCACCGCGAAAACGCCTGCGCACATAAGCCATCCGCTCGCGCCACCCAAGACTTCGCTCGCGCGTCCAGAACAGCAGGGTGAAACAAGCCAACAGGCAGCCAAAAAGCAACCAATAGCCACGGAATAAAAAGTATGCTCGCAAGCCAAACCCGCGCGGGTTCAAGTCAGAAGCATAAAGAAAACTGTCGTTATAAGGCACGTCATTAAAACGGAAAACGTGCTCGTCAATACCCAGTGAGGGCAGCTCACCAATGCCCAACCACAGCATGACCAACAGAAACAAGGCAGGGTAAACGCTGCCCACGAGAACTTGAACAAACAGCGCCATTAGCGCCCAAATCAAAAAGCCACTCCCTTGATAAATAAAAAGAGAAAATAAATACTGCGGCACTTGAACATCAGTGTAACCCTGATAGAGCTGCGTGCCAATTCCCAGAACCATGAGCAAAAACAGCAGCAGTAACTGCATGCCCAGCAAGGCCAGGAATTTTGACGCCCACAAGGTAATGTTGTGCACAGGGGTGACGGCCACCAAATCGGCCATGCGCGCAGCCTGCGACCGCTGAACCAATACCCCGGCATACAAAAACGTAAGCAACTGAATTAAAAAGGAAAAAAAGAATACCGGAAAGCCCAAAATGAACCAGGTAGCTGGCAATACTTTGGTATCCGTTTGTGGGTTAAGCTGAAAAAGCAGCACACCGATAAAAACAATGCCGGCCAAAACAAGGCTGACAAAGGCGCCGCTACGGGTGATGAATTGAAGATCAAGCCACGCAAGTTTACCGATGGTCCGCACTTGCGCATGCCAGGAATAGTTGAGCCTGACTTGCGGCAATACGACACTAAGAATGCTGCCTTCACTTTTACGAACGGGGCTGCTACCAGCTTGCGTTGCCCGGCGCGGCAAACGCCAAACCGCCACCACCTGGCTGAATGAGAAACTGCGGTAAGCAGCGGCAAAACCCATTGCCCCGAGAGACAACCAGAAAAAGCGATTCGCGAGCAAGGCAGCAGAAATTGGCAATGCTCGTGCGCCCGATTCTTCTAGGGTCCAGTAGCGAATAAGAGCCTGCGTAGGTGCATCGCCCAACGGATCGAGCAGCAACCCTGCCCCTGTGCCGCCCATAGCCCGCATGGCTGCTTCGCGAAGCAATCCGATCAGCAACACCATAATAAACGCTACGTAAATATTGCGAGTTAAAAGCACGGCAACGAACACCAGCACTCCGAACACAAATAAATTCGGGAGGAGGTACACAAAATACAGCTGCCCGTAAGGCAGCAGGCTGCCTGACAATAAGTTCTCCGATGGAATACCCGGAATAAGCGTACCACAGAAAAGTCCAAACAACACCAGCGCGGCCACCAACGCAGTGAGTAAAAAACCGCTGCTGAATTTTGCGAATAGATACTCGCGCTTTGACATAGGATAAGCGTAAAGCAAATGGTGTGCGTTGCTCTGAAAATCCTTGTGCAACGTCGTTCCTATAAACACCGGCAAAAGCAACAACAGCAGCTTATTAAAAAACAGCCCAAACTGGTACAGGCTCAGCGCAGAATTGGCCATGCCCTCAGCCGATCCAGCATCCTGACCAAACGCGCCGGCAGCACCTGCCATGCTGGCCGCTGCCATCAAAAAGAAAAAGATTGCATAACCATAAAATGGCCAGCGTTGCAACCACTGCCTGAGCTCAAAGAAGAAGATCGTGCTGAACACTCAGTTCGAAATTGGTTCCTGGCTTAACACCGCGAAGTACGCATCTTGCAAGGTGGGCTCTGAAGGCTGGAAATTTTCACCAGGAGACGAAGACGCATGCACCCGAACCTGCACAGAAAAATCAGGCAGGTACCGCGAGGAAAGAACCTTATGCTGCTGCTCAGCACGTTCCAGCATTGTCCGCTCCATAACCGCTGTCCAGATCTGGCCTTGCAACTGGCCCACGGCCACCGAAGGGCGCTCGTGGAGCAACACCCTTCCCCCGTTTAAAATGGCCATGTCATTGCACAAGTCCTGAATATCATCGACCAAGTGCGTGGAGAAGAGAATAATGTTTTGACTCGAAATTTCTCGGAGCACATTTAAAAAGCGGTTGCGCTCCGACGGGTCCAGGCCTGCCGTAGGTTCGTCTACAATGATGAGCCGCGGCTTATTCATCAGCAGTTGCGCAATGCCAAATCGCTGCTTCATGCCGCCGGAAAATCCGTCCACATTCTTGTGCCTTACCTCCAATAAATTGGTGAGCGCCAGCAATTCGTCAATGAGCGCCGTGCGCTCTTTCTTACCCTCCACCCCTTTGAGCGCGGCAAAATATTCCAGCAAGGCTTGCGCAGTCATTTTTGGATAAACCCCAAATTCCTGGGGAAGGTACCCCAGTGCCTTGCGCAGCGCCATCGGGTCTTCCAACACGTTGATGTCGCCAAACTGAACCGAGCCCGAATCAGGCCGCTGCAAGGTGGCCAGGGTTCGCATCAGGCTGCTTTTGCCTGCCCCGTTTGGCCCGAGCAAACCAAAAATACCATAACTTATGTTTATGGTAACATCGCAAAGTGCCTTTACGCCGTTGGGGTAAGTTTTGGAAACATTAGAAACGGTTAACTGCATATTTTTAGCGGTGGAGCCTAAAAAGCACCGCACTCAAGATAGTTGGCAGAGCGCGGGGTTCAATAAACTTTAACAATCCTTAAGAGTTTAGAATATTACTATATTTTGCAACTTAACTTACTGTTGCATATCCACCACCCAAATGCCCCGCAGCTCGCCCAGGGCAAAGCCATACGCGCGGTCATCCGGGTAGCGCGCCTGAATGGTGTTCCAGGTGGAAGGGCTGATGTCCGTCTCGCGGCTGCCGTGGCATTGCAGGCAAAGCGCGTCCATCACGATCGGGTAGAAACCGGTCACGGAATCGCCGTGCTGTTGCACCTGGCCGAGCGGCTTTTCGCCCTGTACCATGTGTGCGCGCGTTGCCTGCATGTAAGCCAGCTCCGCGGCATTGACCGCATTGGCAGGATTGCGGTTGCGGTCAGACACCCGCTTGATGCCGGCGCGGAGTTGGCTCCCCATGCTGTCCGTGAGCACAATGGCGCGGGTGGAGCAGAAATCCACGGCGTGCTCAGGACCGCCAGCCTGGATGGCTTGCAGCAGGTTCTTGCCCAACACGGCTTTGGTGGCCATGGCCAATTTGAGGCCCCGTTCCAGGTGCGGCAGTTCCTCCACGGGCGCGCGAAAACGCTCCTGCTCTGTGGAAAAATGTTGCGCGTACCAATCCTTTTTCTCCAGCGGCGTGTAGAAAAGGTATGTAGCCACGGCGGCCACTTCTTCGGAGCTCAGGCTCATTTTGGGCATCAGCCCATACTGCGCCATGGCTTCCGGCATGCGGGAAGTTTCGGTCGAAGGGCTTTGCAGAAAAGCCGCGAGGTAGTCGCGAAATAGCTCGGGCGAAGTCGCTTTTCCACCATAGGCAGCCTTGATGGCGGCCAGCGAAGGAGCGATGCCCATTGCTGCTTCACCATCCGGCGAATGGCACGAGAAGCAACTGGTCTCAAGCACCTGGAAACCCGCCTGAAGGTCCGCTTCGGCGGCGGACTCGTGCTGCACCGTCCTTCCACACCCGAAGACCGTGAACAGCAAGGCTCCAAACATGGTTGCAAAACTTATTTTATTTTTCATGAAATACGAGAGTTGGTCGTGTTGGGAGGCAAGCTACAACCCAGCGTTTTAAGTGCCAGTGCACGGGGTCACACAAGGAGTAACCACAGAAACCCTATTTTAGGGTACTCTTAAAACTCAACCTCTGTGAAATTCAAAAATAGCGTCGTGTGGATTACTGGTGCCTCTTCCGGAATTGGGCGCGAATTGGCGCTGGAATTTGCCCGGCAAGGAGCCAGCGTTGCGCTTTCGGCCCGGCGCGCTGAAGAACTCGAGGCTGTGGCCGCAACCATCCAGGCCGCGGGTGGGCAGGCGAAAGCCTTTCCCTGCGATGTCTTGCAGGAGCCGAGCATCGAAGCCTGCGTGCGCGATGTTGTGGCGCACTTTGGCCGGCTGGATGTGGCGGTGGCCAATGCCGGATTTGGGGTCATCGGCCGCATCGAAGAACTATCGGCTGCCGATTGGCAGCGCCAACTGGCCGGCAACGTAACCGGACTGGCGCTCACGGTGCGCTACGCCCTTCCCCATTTGCGTGCCAGCAAAGGTCGAATGGGCCTGGTGGGCAGTGTGGCGGCGTTTTTACCGGGCCCAAAAACCGGTGCCTATGGAGCCTCCAAAGCGGCCGTGCATTCCATCGGAGAAACGCTGCAATTGGAACTTCGCGGCAGCGGCGTGACCTGCACCACCATGCACCCCGGTTTTGTAGAAAGCAACATTACCCGCGTAGACAATGTGGGCCACTTTGATGCTCAGCGTCCCGATCCCAGACCCGCCAAGCTTATGTGGCCCACCGACAAAGCAGCCCGCGTCATGGTCCGCGCATTGGCCAGGCGACAGGCGGTATTTGTCTTTACCGGCCACGGCAAATTGCTGGTTTTTCTGGGCCGGCATTTTCCGGGTGTGGCCAGGTGGTTGATCGGGAGGATGGGGTGAGGGACTGCGTATGAAAGCCTTGGCGAAATGGTCGCATTGCCCAGCCATGGAGCATAAGAAAAGTTATTCTACGGTACGTGGACTGCGGCTATTTTGTCAAAGGGTCAAAGAGGCATTAATCCCGAAGACAGCGGACTGAGAAACCGTTTTGCTTAAGGTTGAAGTTGGAGTTTATAAAGCCATTGGTGTAAGTCAGCTTCCGGTACCACGCATTTGTGGCCAAGTTCTCACTCGAGCTCCACCAGTAGCCGTCGGCCCCTAAGCTGGGGAAGACACCATAGTGGATGCGGTTGCCACCGGGAAGGCCGGAAAAACCACTGCTGTTGGTAGCGGCCGTATTGGGATTAAACCACAATCCCGTACCTGGTGAAAGGGTACCAGTGGTCTTCATCGCGCCTCCAGCAACACTTTCGCCTCCCAAAAAATCCGTCAACTGCGTCCACTCACCATCCGTTGGCTCGTGCCAGCCCGTGGGGCACAAACCGCGTGCATCATTTACTGCATACCAATTGTACAACAAGCCGTAGATGGCCTTGTTGGCCGTTAGGTTGTTAAAGACTGCAAAAGCGCCGCTATTGGTGGTTTGCCAAGCGAAATCGCCCAAACTCGTCGGTATCGCCTCCCCATTGCTGTAGCGCTCCACCTTCAAATTTTCCGCTGTCCAGCACTGGCTGCCGATCTGCACCGTAGCGTACACGTTGCCGTCAATATCCGCTACGGTAGCCGGGCAGGAACTCCCGCCGCCTACCGTGAAGTTGTTGTTGGTCGAAATAGGCGTTACGCTGTACGGCGGTGTCGTGCTACAAGCGGCCTGCACTTGCCAGGTATACGTGCCAGGGGTCAACAACGCATCCGGCACCAGGAATTGATCCCTTTCGAACCCAATGATCCGGCGCGTAACGTTGCTACCTGAGGGCGACGTCGCCTTAATCTGTACACCTATACTGCCCGGAACAGCATCCCATTCCAGCAAAGCACCGCTGCCGGGCATGTAGGTTGAAGCTAGCCCTGTCGGGGCGGTGCTTGGGTCGCAAACCTGAGCGTTTAAACTTAAACCGCTGATTAACAACCCTATACTAAACGATAAATACTTAATCTTTAAGTTCATTTTCCAGAAACTTTTAGCAGGTAAAGAAAATCTGTTCCCACAATTTACAATGAATTTAATTAGATTCAGAATACCTTGCATAGAAGGTTTAAGGTTTACCAAGAAAAAAAATAGTTTTATGACTTGCGGGACTATTCATGCGGATCGCGCGCCGGCTTATCAGCAACATCGGGTGAGTATGCGCACCCGTTATTACCACCCGCAACCTAGCCTTCGCCTGCTCGTAGTTCGAATGGCCTTGCTGCTCGCAGCAACTGTTGCGATAAGCGCATGCCGCCCTTCGCCCGAACATAACTTTACCTATCCAGGCGGAAAAACCAAGGCGCTGGTCATGAGCTATGACGACGGCACCATCAAAGACATCCGACTGACGCGTCTGTTTGACCAAAGTGGCATCATAGGCACCTTCAATCTCAACTCTGGTTACCTCGGTCAATCCCGCGCCTGGCCTCAGCCCGATGGCAACACAGTATACCAGGAATACCTTTCGCCTGACTCCGTGGCAAGGGTGTACGCCCGACACGAAATCGCGGCACACGGCACCTATCACAAAAATTTCAAGGCTATCAGCGATGCCGAAATCCTGCAAGAAGTTCAATCCGATGTAGCCAACTTAACAAGGCTCACGGGCCGATACATCCCCAGCTTGGTCTACCCTTTTGGCAGCTGCAACGAACACGTCGCCCGGCTCGTAGGAACGCTGGGCATCCAGAGCGCGCGAACGATCAGCGATACCCGCCATTTCAACTTACCCGAAAACCTGCTCCTCTGGCACCCAACCATTCACGACAGCAAGTGCCTCCCATTTGCCGCGTCCTAAAAAGCCCACGAAGGAAACGAGCTTTATGGGCTCTATGTCTGGGGCCACGCCTGGGAGCTCAAGGACGCGGCCCGCTGGGCTAACGTGCAGAATTTTTGCGAACAAATCATACAACAAGATAACATATGGTATGTCAGTCAGGGCGAATTGGCGGAATACCTCTCGCGACTGGAGTACCTTCAAATCACCGATAAAGCCATCCACAACTCCGAAGACAACGGCGAGGTCTGGATTCGTCAAGGCGAAGGGGGCCGTGTGCTAAAAGCGGGGGAGGTTTTGAAGTTTTGAGGGAATCTCTACAGCGAGATAAGATTTGATATTGTATCACCAAGCTAATGTTGGCAGGAGCCATACTTATCTGCTTTAGGGACCCGGCGAAGCCATGAACATGGTTTGACAAAAAAAGGCGCGGCTTGCGCCGCGCCTCAAGATCAAAAGATAAAAGATCTATGGATCATTCATCTTGAAGACAGCGAACTGAATTACCGTCTTCCTTAAAGTTGGAGCCGCGCAAGACATTGCCATTATCGTAGCGCAGTAGCCGGAACAAAGCGAAGACGGAAATGGAAGCATCCTCGGTCGAACTCCACCAATAGCTGGATAATCCCAGACCTAGGAAGTTTCCGAATAAGTCGCGGTAGCCACTGGGTAGACCGGAAAATCCGCTGATGTTCGTAGCAGCCCAATTGGGGCTCAACCATAGGCCCGTGCCAGCGGAGAGCGTACCCGTGGTCTTCATCTTGCCACCGGCAACACTTTCGCCCCCCAGATAGTCCGTTAATTGCGTCCACTCTGTATCCGTGGGCACATGCCAGCCGGTTGGGCATAAACCACGTGGGTCAGCCGTGGTACGCCAATTGTACAATAAGCCGTAAGTAGCTTTATTGGCCGCAACATTATCAAAGACCGCAAAAGCGCCGTTGGTTGTTGAACTCCAGGCACTGTCGCTCAAACCCGTGGGAATGTTGTCCCCATTGCGGTAGCGCTCCACCTTCAGGTTCTCTGACGTCCAGCATTGGCTGCCGATCTGCTCAGTAGCATACACGTTGCCGTCAATGTCCATAACCGGGTCGGGGCAACTACCAACCATAAAACTGCTGCTCGCTGAAACAGGCGTCACATTGTACGGAGGTATAAAACTACAGGATGCCTGCACGTACCAATTGTAGGTACCGGAACTCAGTTTCGGCTCAGGAACCAAAAATTGGTCGCTTTCAAACGCTATAATTCGGCGCGCAAAGATCTCACCCGAAGAAGAAATAGCCTTTACCTGCATACCTACACTACCCGGCACAACATCCCACTCCAGCAAGGCACCGCTGCCAGGCGTGTAAGTTGAAATCAGCCCCGTAGGCGCAACACTTGGGTCGCACACCTGCGAATTTGCTGATAGGCCAATGCCCAAGAGCATTGTACTCAGCAAAAAATACGTAGTATTTGTTTTCATCTCGTAGACGTTTAATGAATAGGTAGAAAAAATTAAATTCGGAAAACTTATTTCCTATTAATGCAAAGCAAATTTACTCTGACGATAGTTGAGCTACAATAATTTGCAGCGAATCACCATGGGGCATGATCTCCATCATCCAAAGTGCTTTTGCGATACCCGGAGTTCAAACTCGGAGTGATCCTAAAGACTTTTCCGTAGCAGAATAAATTCAGCCTCGAACAGCATGCCTTCATTTCGCCCGACGACACCGGGCCAATGTTCCGCACGGCCCGGCCTGCCACTCCGGAGGGGGTAGAAGAGTTTAAAGCGCTATTGACGGAGGGCTTCGTAAAACCGAAGGCCGGGAGCTAATTACTTGCTTTTTGGATGATTCAGATTTACGCAAGATCACGTAAGTCGTGGGAGCGAACAGCGATTGACTCCTTCCCCATCTTTAGCCCGGATGGTCGCTAACTGAGCTTTGCCAGCAATCGCAAGCATGGTGGCACCTGGGATATCGCTCTGTTCCCTGTGGGGTGGTTTGACTGATGGAATTAAAAAAAAAATCACCACTTTAACTCTGCAAATGATTGTATTTCAGTAAAATAAAGATAGAAATATCATACAATAATCATGTTCGCTTAAAAGAGGGTTGCCCAATAAACTATTTGGATTACTTTTGAAGCAAATAGTATAACTGCTAAAAAAACAGTAATACTATTACACACAAAACTTTTGCTTTTTAAACCCCAAAACCCTTCTAAATCATGTTTACATCTATCGTTGTTTCCTTAATGGCTGTCTCCTCAATGGGGGCCTTTGCCACACAAACTTCACAAGCAGAAATGCAACCAGCCGAAATAGCAGAGTTAGTGGAAACCAAAGCACCAGCTGAAAATTTCGTTCCCGCGCAATTCAATTTCAAAGGTTTTAGTGAAGTGGAGAACGCAAGACTGAATGCTGCTGCCTCCTGCAATCCTCGCTCGGTAGTAAACTCAGTACCCGCTCTTCGCGATTGCGTACTTGCTGGTAAGCTGCCCGGTTGCGATTTTGATTTTGACGCAGACGACGTATCCACCTGCCCAGATGGAAGCCTTCGGTTCCGTGTCCTTATCTACAATGACTGTGTAGGCGGGCCTTCCACCGATGTGCCGATTGCAGTAATTTTTGTTTGCAACTGCACGGTTGAATCCTGGTCTTGCATTTAATCTGACGCTACCCCTGGTTTAGACTCAGTACCTTGGGAATAAGGTCATAAGTTTTTCCGGTGGTGAGTTCAGTGCTAACGTTACCCTTTTATGTGTTTTTTTTTGAGGAGTTTGCCTTGATGGCAAACTCCTTCTTTTTTTATAGCATTCTCAAGCCGCTTGGCAGTCCGGATTTAAACTGCTAAGGCAAAGGCCCGTTAAGACTACATGACCAGCTTTTAGATCAAATGCATGGGAAAATCCAGGCCGACTTCCCCTAATTTCCTAACTAATCGTGATCCAGCCCTCACTGCCCTTAGAACCGATGACTCAGCCCCACGCCAAAACTCATGCCGGGGTTAAAGCTGCTGAACACCTGATTCTGAGCCCCGAAGGATTGGTAAAAACTCTCCATTCGGTCATTGAGGATGTTAGCAGCTTTGAGGTCAATGATGGTGCGCTTCTCGCGACCCAACTTTTGGCTAACGCTAACGTTCAAGCTGTGGAAGGGCTCTGTGTACACATCAGGAGACAAGCCGATGCCGACCACTTCAAGCGTTTGGCCCTTGACGTTGTAGAACATACCAATGTCAAGGCCAAGGTCATTGCTGCTGTAGATAACGCCCGCGTTAATGACATACGGCGACTGCCCTGCCATGCGGCGCTCGTTTGAGATGGTTTCCCCATCGCGTTCAAAGTTTTTTCGTGCATTGAACTCCACGTCGGACATGGTCAACACCGATTGGGCCAGGGTGACGTTTGCATTCACGCTCAGATTGGATAAGGACTCCGTCAGGAAACCCAGGTTTTTGCGCGCCTCCAATTCTACTCCATAAACCATAGCATCGCCAACGTTACGGGGTTGGAATTCGGTGCTGGTTTGTTGCTCGGGAATGCGCACCAATTCAATAGGATTCTGAAAGCGCTTGAAAAAACCGCTCACTGAAAGCATCTGGCCGGCAGGGTAAAAAACTTCCCAGCGCAAATCCAGGTTGTCGATGTCCGTTTCAACCAAGTTGCCATTCCAGGAGGTAAGGCCTTCAGAATTAACATAACTAAAAAGACTACCGTTGAAAATCCGGTTGGTGATCGGATCAATGATCTGCGCAAAAGACAGCTCTTTAAACGACGGTCTGGCTACCGTTCGCGAATACCCAAACCGCAGATTCTCCTTCTCAGAAGTTTTGTATATTAAGTTAACCGAGGGAAAGAAGTTCAACGTCTCGAGCACCTTCGCGTTCACCAAATTGCGACCGTTAACGATATCACCGCTGGCATAGGCCTGGTCGCGGCCTGTGTGATGCTGGAGGTAGTACTCCATTCGAACCCCAACGATGGCCCGCATGCGGCTGGTCACTTGCAGTTCATTGGAAGCGTAAAGAGCGGAGTTGTTTACGCTGCTCTGGTACTCGTTCGGATTGGGGTTGTTGTTGCCCGATTGGTAATAGATGGAATTGGGCTGGTTGGGGTAGAGGTTGTCCGGGCTCAGCACCACGTTGGGATCCGGATTTGGCCAGCTTTGGTTGCCAAAAAACTGGATGTCAAAGAAAAGAATTTCGTAATCGCGGTACTTGTAGGTATTGGCCGCCCCAAACTTGAGCTTGGCTGGCCCGCTCAGGGCCTTGTAGCTATGCGTCAGGTCAACGCGAACGGGGGCGTTGTATTCTTCCAGAGACCGCCAAATGCGCGAGGGATTTCCCCCGGCACCTGAGCTAAAGAACGTGCTGGTCGGGGTTACTGTGAACGCCGTCTTGCGGATATCCGGGTCAGTTGACAAGGATAACGTTGGAGAAATGCGCCAGTCCAATTCCCAATTGCTGTTCTTCAACACGCGCGTTCCGTTGTACAGCAGGTTGCTGAGGGATCGCTGATTGTACTCCAGATTGTCAGAAAAAGCCACATATCCAGATTGACCAACGGCTTCGCCGTCGTTGTCAATGCGGAACTGGGCAGCCCGGCTCACACCGCTTTGCAAATGCATCAAGGTAAGCCTGTGCTTGGTGCGGTCCGTCTTGTAGGCCAGACCCGCAATGGTACCCACCAGGGCAGAGCGCTCGCCCATCTGTCCCTGTTGGGTGGTGGCATAGCGCATTTCCAACAACTCCGGATCATTGTAACGCTGATACTCCCCTATTTGCACATCATCGTAGTACGTGTACTCCGATCGGTAGGAGAGCGAAAAGATGTAGCCCAGTTTGCGGTTGTGCATTTCGCTTTTACCCAACGGCAACTGGTTGGCCACCGTAAAACTCGCGCTGGCATCCATCAGACTCTGGGAACGGGTAGCCCCGAGTGTCGGGTTAAAGGAACCGACAAAATTCTGAATGTCGGCCACGGATGCACCACTGGTGGGTGTTGGAATAATCTGGCTGGAAGCGCGCGAGGGCAGTGCACGCGCACCGTCGTCGAAGCCAAGAAAATCCGTGCTTCCCCCTTCATATTTCAGGTAATCTGAGTTAAAGTGCATGGAAGGGTTATAGCCCAGGCCCACGGAGAACGATACAATCTTTTCATCCGGAAAATCCTTGGTCTCCAGGTTCATAAGCCCCCCCGTGAAATCGGCGGGCATGTCCGCCGTGAAATTCTTGCTCACCGTGATGTTGTCCATCAGGCTCGTGGGGAAAATGTCCATCTGCAAACTGTTCCGGTCCGGATCCAGTCCGGGAATGTCCATACCATTTAATGTGGTCTTGGAATAGCGGTCTCCGAGTCCACGCACATAAACGTATTTGCCTCCTTCTACCGAAACCCCCGTGACACGCTTCGCGGCTTCTACAGCATTCGCATCACCGATTAACGCCATTCGATCCGAAGAAATGCCGTCAATCATAGCCGCTGACTTTTGCTTGACGAGCATCAGACTGGACTCGTTGTTTCGAACCATATCTGCTTTGATCACCACTTCGTCCAAATCCAGGTTGGCGGCCTGCATCTGGATGTTGTTTAAGAGCGTGACTTCAGCAGCGGCCACGTTCACCCCTTCAATGAGTTGTGCCTGATAGGATACATATGATATTTGTATATCATATATTCCAGGATCTAAAGGGAGAGAAAATTTTCCATCCAGATCCGTAATGGTTCCTATGCTTGTGCCTTTGACCAGCACAGTCACACCAATCAAAGGATCACCATTTTCCTGATCAAAAGCAGAACCTCGAAGGGTCCCCTGTTGACCAAAAACCTGTTGACCAAGAATGACAAACAGAAAAATAATTAGCTTTCTCATTTTGGATCGCCGTTCAAACAAAACAGACTTAGCGCCCGCTGGCGTTAAGTCTGTGAAAAGTTGTTATTGAAATTGCGGTCTCAGAATGCCCCGGCTTGTTTAGCCCACGTCCAGCCAAAGACTCCTTCATTGGCTTGCGAACCACTGCCTGCGGACACCCCTCCCGGTACAGCGCCGTTCACATAACTGGCCAATTCGCCCGGAACTACGTCCAGCACAATCCCGGTGAAGGTCACGCCTGCCGCAGTAACGTTGTTGATCTGCTGACCAACAGCGATACCCGTTATATACAGGTTCTCTAAATCGACAATCGAGTTGTCATCTACATTGATGAGGTCTTCGCTGACGCGATCATCATCGGAGGCGTAGATGTTTCCGTTCTTAATGACATGACCAGCCTCGTAGCTGCCCTCCGGACCGTCCAACTCAAAGCAATGTCCGAGCGGGGTTATGACCACGAAATTGTCCAGCGTACCAGACCAGGATTGGTCGGTATCGATACCATCGTCGCCTGCATTCCAGACAACGGCGTTTGTTACGTTCACCGTTCCACCAAACCATTCGATGCCATCATCCTGGTTGGCAACCACTTCGATGTGGTCAATGACGGTACCGGAACCGACACCGCCCAAGGTTAACCCATTGATCTCATTTCCGTTGCCAATGTTGGCCCCGCCGTGGCGGATGGAAATGTAGGTGAGGATTCCAGAATCATCCGTGGCGTCACTTCCGCCGTACAAACCGTTTGGATCGGTAGTTGGAATGCCTTCAATGGCTACCTCTACCGCCGAAGCGGAAATGGCAGCCCGACCAAGCACAATGACCCCACCCCACAATCCATTGATGGTTGGGTCAAGGTTTGGGCTCGTGAAGTCCCCGGAAGCCACCTGTACCGGGTTAATCTCATCGGCTACAGACGTAAAGATGATCGGAGCATCGGCACGACCTTCGGCCAATAGTCTACCGCCTCTGGCAATCAGCAGCGCGGTTGCGTTGGCACCGGTACCCGCTTCGCCCTTAATGATGGTGCCTGCCTCAATGGTCAGGGTAACGCCACTAATTACGGTAATCCGGCCGCCCAACTGGTAGACCTTGTCTTTGGTCCATGTGGTGTTTTCAGAAATGTTGGAAGTGATGACTTCATTCCCGGTGGAGAAGTCGAAACACTCGCCATCAATGCATTCCTGGCCCACCGGACAGGTTACATCGTCGCAATCATCGCTGTTGCAGGAGCCCAAAAAAATGGAACTAACTGACAGGCCAACAGCTGCCAAAAAATTCAAATTTGTCTTGATCATTACGCCTTTGTTAACTTTATTAGCCAATAAGCTGCAAAAGTAGGGGGCGTGTCTTACCGCACTTCGCCGTCAATGTTAAGCCAATGTTAAGGATTGGGAGGTTTTAGGTTAAGGCACCCACACGATACTCCTACCCCACCTCAATTAATCGCTCTTCTCTCGGCACAAAACGCCCAAAACTCTCCAATTCCAACCCGCACCCCTTGGCTACCGCCAAAAACTCCTCCCTGCCAGATGGCTCCACAGCCACCAGCAGGCCCCCCGACGTTTGAGGATCGCACAAGACCGTTCGCTGTTCATCGGTCAGTGCCCCTACACTATGCCCGTAGGCCTTGAAGTTCCGGGCCGTACCCCCAGGGCTGGTGCCGAGCGATAAATAGCGCTCCAGCCCAATAATGCGAGGCACCAAGTTGTACTGAATCCGGGCGCTGAGGCTACTGCCTTCGCACATTTCCACCAGGTGACCGAGAAGCCCAAAACCCGTTACGTCGGTCATGGCGCGCACTCCCGGCAAACGCCCGAAAGCGGTGCCCGCATCGTTTAACGTCAGCATGAGCCGCCGGGCTTCGGCCAGGTCAGCTGCCTCCAGTATCCCGCGCTTCTGGGCCGTGGTCAGGATGCCTATGCCGAGCGGCTTGGTGAGGAACAGTTCGCATCCTTCCGTAGCGGTGGAATTGGCTTTGACGTGTTCGCGCAGCGCTGATCCGGTTACGGCCAGCCCGAAAATGGGCTCTGGCGCGTCAATGGAATGGCCACCTGCCAGCGGAATGCCTGCTCGCAAACACGCCTCCCGCGCCCCGCGCAACACGAGGCCGGCCACCTCCGGCGAGAGCTTGTCAATCGGCCAGCCCAAAATGGCGATGGCCATCATCGGCGTGCCACCCATCGCGTAGATGTCGCTGATGGCATTGACGGAAGCGATGCCCCCAAAATCTTCGGGGTCGTCCACGATGGGCATGAAAAAGTCCGTGGTGGAAATGATCACGCGCTCATCGTCCAAGGCGTATACCGCCGCGTCGTCGCGCTTGTCGTTGCCCACCAGCAGGCGTTCGTCTGGCACGGCTGCGCCGGCCTGCGCAATGATCCGGCTGAGCACATCGGGCGCAATTTTGCAGCCGCAGCCTGCCCCATGGCTGTAGGCGGTCAGGCGAATGGGCTCCGTCTCGGTGGCAGCCGCGTTGGTCAATTCCGGAGCGTTGGTGTTTGACATGGGTCGAAAGTAGCAACGTGCGTTAACAATTGTTGGGCAAAATCCTGTGGCGTTGAACCTTCAAGGAACAAGCAATGCGTGCGGTCCAAACCGCGAGCAGCCCGGTGATGGGCATAACTGTCGTCGTAATAATCCAGAAGAAGCGCAGCCACGGCGGGCAAGTCATCCGCCTGCAGCGCCTCCAGCGCCTGACTCATGCGCAGACCGCCCAAACGCTTGCGCAGTTTCTGGATCGAAGCCTCCAAATCCTGCAGGGCAAAAGCACCGTACTCCGCCACCAGCCGCTGCACTCGTTGCTGAGCAGGAAGGTCCACTTCAACCACCCGCGCGCGGCCCATGCCCTCCCACAGTTCGTCGGGCAGGTAACAGCGGCCAATGGATTTGCTTTCGCCTTCTACCCACACGCGTTTCATCGGGTCGAAGTGCCGCAGTACCCCATACAAATTGTTCTGGAATTGCTGGGTACTCGGCTGCGGAGCCTGGCCGAGCGCACCAAAAGCCGAACCGCGGTGGCACGCCAGCCCTTCCAGGTCAAGCACCTGCTCGCCAAGCGCGGCCAGCGCATGCAACGTATCTGTTTTTCCGCTGCCTGTGGGCCCTTGCAGAACAATAAGTTTTTCTATGTTACCCAAAGCAGCGAGCGCCTCATTGCGATAGGCTTTGTAGCCCCCTTGAAGGACCCGCACCGAAAGGCCCGCGGTTTGAAGCAACCACGCCACGGAGCCGGAGCGCATTCCCCCGCGCCAGCAATACAAGTTCAAGACCGCACCGCCAGCCAATTCCCGCGCCTCCCGAACCAGGTCAGCCAACCGCGGGCCGACCACGCGCAAGCCTTCCTCAATCGCTTTTTCGCTGCCCTGTTGCTTGTACAACGTGCCAATGCGCGCGCGTTGCTCATCGCTGAACAGCGCAAATGACCGCGCCCCGGGAATATGGCCCAGCGCGTATTCCGCCGGCGAACGCACATCGAGGATTACCCCTGTTGCTGCCAAAAATTCCTTTGTGCCGAGCCGTGTCATCCCGCAAAATTACGTCAGCTTTGCCGGGGGAAAAGAGCCCTTCGCCCGACACAACTACCATGAAAACACCAACCTTTTTAATCGCTGCCGCGCTGTTTGTGCACGTTGCGCTGAGCTCCTGCAATACTTCGTCCAAAACGGAAGAGCCCGCAGCCCCAACAGGTCCAGGCTTGCTGGAGCGCGAAATCACCTACACGGCCGATTCCATCCAAATGAAGGGTTTGCTGGTTTATGACACGCTCCTGGCCGGCGACCGACCAGGTGTATTGGTGGTGCACGAATGGTGGGGCCACAATGAGCACTCACGCAATGCCGCCCGTAAGCTGGCCGCTGCCGGCTACGCCGCTTTCGCTGTGGACATGTTCGGCGACGGAGCCACCGCAAACCATCCCGAACAGGCCATGGCATTCACTGCAGCCGTCATGGAAGATCCGCAGGGCGCAACCGCCCGCTTCGGCGCCGCCCTGGAGACCCTGCTTAATGAAGGCCCGGTCAAAACGGATGATGTGGCAGCCATCGGCTATTGTTTCGGCGGTGGCGTGGTGTTGAACATGGCGCGCCAGGGCATGCCGCTCGATGCCACCGTCAGCTTCCACGGAAGTCTGGGCGCTGTTGCGCCGGCCCAACCCGGCATGGTGAAAGGCCGCATATTGGTGCTGAATGGCCAAGCTGACCCTTTCGTTCCAGCAGAAGCCATCGCCGCGTTTAAAGCCGAAATGGATTCCGCTGGCGTGGACTATACCTTCATCAATTACCCCGGTGCCGTTCATGCCTTTACCAACCCCGATGCCACGGCAATGGGCCAGAAATTCAGCCTTCCTCTCGCCTACCAGGCCGAAGCAGATTCACTTTCCTGGGCTGAAGCGCTGCGCTTCTTAGAAAGCAGTTTCGGGAAGTAAGAAAGTTTCCTGGTTTTAGTTACCCCGCTTAGCTTGGTATCCCGCTTTAAGCAAAGCGGCCACCACCTTGTCGCGGACATCGCCCTGCACCAGGATCTCACCGTCTTTGGCGGAACCCCCCGTGCCGCATTGGGTCTTGAGCAGCTTTCCCAACGCCTGCAACGCGCTGTCCGGGCCTTGAAAACCTTCAATCAGCGTCACCTCCTTGCCCCCGCGCTGTTTTCGATCAATGCGCACGATCAGCCGCTGCTTAGCTGGCTCTAATAGCTGCTGTTCCGGATTCTTTTCCGGCTCAAACGAAAACGATGGGTTGGTGGAGTACACCAGTCCGCGGCTATCGGGAGCATTCTTGATGGGCTTTTTGGGCATGCTTTAAATATTTGTATACAAAATATAGCTTACTAATAAAATTGTATATTTAAAGAAACTTTTTATAAATATCCTTCCGATGGCAGAAAATTATTAAAACAATGTGATCATCGCTTACTTGTTAAAGGCCCAGTCGGTAGTCGCCTATCCCAATCCGGTAATAAGAACTAAATCCAGATAACTTAACGATCCCAGAACCATGATCGAATTGTTCACTTTCGCCAAAGCTTTTTTATGACTGCTTCTCTTGCCACAACTTCACCTGTTTTAACCTTTTCCATACTGGTTCCCAATAAAAAATCTTCGTAATCCTGGTCATCAATGTTGGTAACACTGGCGCCGAGTTTTCGTGCTAAAGCTTTTAAAATTTTGCTGTTTTCAGCATCTGTTTTGATAATAATTGCAGCCATGGTGAACAACTTTGTTGTTGTGAAGTTAAAGGATTTCCACTTCCCCCCCTCAAATATGCGTGGCCGGGTTGACGAGCACGTTGAGCCGGCCGGCGTCCAGTTGCAGGTGAAACTCGCGTGCCTTAGGTTGCGTTTCGCCGTCTATTTGCAGGTAGATGCGATCCTGGGTTAAAATACGCAAGGTGGAAGCCTGAAAGGTGTGCACGTATTCGCTGGAGGCGTGGTTCTCTATACTTAGGTCGTAGATCAGTTTAGGGGCCTTCCAGCGCGGGAATGCGCGCGTGAGTACCACATCAAACTGGCCGTCGTTGACGGAGGCTTTAGGAGCAATCCGAAAGTTGTACCCGTATTGGTTGGCGTTGCAAACATTGATCATGAAAGCCAAGCCATCCAGCTTCTTGGCAGGGCTTTCCAGTTCAAATTCAAAGGGCTTAAAGCGCGTGAGCCCCATGGCCGATGCGAGCGCATAAGTAGGCAGGCCCCGCGTTTTCTCGCGGTCAAAAATCTTGGCTACAAAGGCATCAAACCCTACGCCGATCAGGCTGAAAAAGTATTTGTCGTTGACCCTGCCGATATCCAGCTCCACAATGTGGCCCGCATTAATGACATGCAGGGTGGAGATTACCCAGGGCGAATAGCCCAGATGTCGAGCAAGACCGTTGCCGGAGCCAAGCGGAAGAATGGCCAACGCTGTTTTGCTGTCTAACAGCCCCGTGGCCGCTTCGTTCACCGATCCATCTCCACCGGCAATGGCCACTACATCGACACCCTCAGCCGCCGCCTGGGCCGCCAATTCGGTGGCATGACCTCGGCCCTGAGTATAAATGATGTCGTACTCGTATCGGCGGTGGTCCAGGTGTTTCTGAATACGGTCGGGAATGTTATGTTTTTTGCGCGTGCCAGCCACCGGATTTATAATAAACCGAATGCGCCGTTTTAAACCGGGCGTTCCCGCTGCCGACAATAATTCGGTCGGCGAATCAGAAGGAGTAGATTCCAAAGCCATTCGAGAAATAGGAAGGCGGTGCGAAAGACCAAAACCCGGGCACACTTACCCGGTTAGAGCGCTTTCAACGAAAGATCCAGCCCAATGGCTGAATGGGTCAATGCGCCAACGGAGATAAAATTCACTCCTGTTTCGGCTATCGCAACCACAGTGTCTAAAGTTACGCCTCCGGACGCTTCTGTCTCGGCTTGCCCGCTAATTAGCCCCACGGCATCGCGCAGCATAGGCAGGGAATAATTGTCCAGCATGATGCACCGCACCATGCCGTGCCGGGCACCGTGTTGCAATACCTGCCGGACTTCGCTCAAATTGCGGGTTTCAATTTCAACGGGCAGTGCGAGGCCCTGCGCCTGCTGGTACCGGGCCACCGCATCCAGCGCCGGAGCTATTCCCCCGCTGAAATCCACGTGGTTGTCTTTGATCATGACCATGTCGTAGAGGCCCATCCGGTGGTTGAATCCACCGCCGATGCGCACCGCCCACTTTTCCATCCAGCGCAAACCGGGCGTGGTTTTGCGCGTATCCAACAGCCGGCATGGGGTGTGCGCGATGCGGTCGGTGTAGGCACGGGTCAATGTGGCAATCCCGCTCATGCGTTGCATGAAGTTGAGCACGATTCGCTCGGCGGTCAAGATGGATAACTCCGATCCAGAGAGGTAAAACGGTTCGTCGCCGGGCTGGATAGTCGCACCGTCGCGCATCCGCAAGTCGATGTGGAGCGACGGGTCCACTTCGCCCAAAATGCGGCATGCCAAATCAACACCGGCCAAGACACCGGGCTGTTTAACGAGCAACCGCGCCCGCCCCTGCCGGTTAGCGGGAACTGTGGCGCGGCTGGTATGATCTCCGGCATGTGGACCAACTCCTGCATCTTCGGCTATGGCCAGTCGAATGCTGGTTAAAGCATCGTTGGAATGGGCTTCCGGAGCCAGGGGCGGCAAGGCGGTTAATGATGTAAAGGTCATGCCCGCATGTTCATCGGGTGGTGTCAGCGAGGGCGTTATTCGCGCTCAAAGCGGAGCTGCTGAATCAGTTGTTCGGTACCTTTCTGCTTCACGTAAATGTAGGTTCGAAAGGTTCCGTTAGCCGTCTGCAACTTGCCGATGGCGTATTTGGAGTTGCCCCCGGAATCGCCCTTGTGGATGATTTGGAAATCGGAAGGCACGTTTTTGGAGAAGAAGTTCTTGACCACGGCCTCCGCTTGGGAACTGCTGTAGCTGCCTTCCTGCGTCAGGATCGTAATTTCAAGGTTGGTATCAAAGTAGGCCGCCAGAGCTTTGGCATTGCCCGCTTTGATGGCTGCCGCGATTTGACCCAGTTCTGCTTGTTGGGCCTGACCAATTAAGGGGGCGGCCAACAGGGCAAAGACAAGGGTTAAAGCACCTAAAAGATTGATTTTCATGGTTTTCATTCCGTTGTACGGCTTGATATGCACTAGAATGGGCACAAAGCGTGCCAAACACTCCGTTCTACCTTCTGGCACGGCTGGCACTTCTGGCTCCGGGCGAAGGGTCCCGCGGC
>Ga0209591_10002840_pt1 | contig 20473 bp, 18 predicted proteins | sample MAT01_FD_187207 | JGI IMG/M metagenome (GOLD analysis project Ga0209591, IMG submission 187207) | Freshwater microbial communities from Lake Fryxell liftoff mats and glacier meltwater in Antarctica - MAT-01 (SPAdes) (version 2) | ecosystem: Environmental > Aquatic > Freshwater > Ice > Liftoff... | reverse complement strand
ACGCGGGCCAAGGCCGGCCGCACGGACCACGCGGCGCCGGCGGTGACGGTGGAACGCCTGGTGGAACTGGCGCTGTCGCCGCCGCCGGCCGGGCGCAGCCGTTGGACCACACGACTGCTGGCCAAGCGCGTCGGGCTCACGCGCGGGTGTGTGTCCGACGTCCTGCGCCGCAACGGGCTCAAGCCCCACCTCGTGCGGACCTACACGGTGAGTCGGGACCCGGCATTCGTGGCGAAAGTCCACGACGTGGTGGGGCTCTACCTGCACCCGCCCGAACACGCGGTCGTGCTCAGCGTGGACGAGAAGACCTCGATCCAGGCGCTGGAGCGCACCCAGCCCCCGCTGCCGCTGCGCACCGGGCGGGCCAGCCGCCATACGCACGACTACCCGCGTCACGGCGGGCTCGATCTCTTCGCCGCGCTCGACATCGCCACTGGGCGGGTGACCCATCGGTTGAGCGCGACCCATACGGCGACGGACTTCCTGGCCTTCATGCGGCGCGTGGTGCGGGCCTACCCCGGGCGCGCGCTGCACGTCCTTCTCGACAACTCCTCCTCGCACGGCACCGCGGCGGTGCGGGCCTGGCTCGCCGCCCATCCCCAGGTCCACTTTCACTACACCCCCACCCGCGCGTCGTGGCTCAACCAAGTCGAGGGCTTCTTCGGCATTCTCGGCACGCAGTCGCTCTCGCGGACCGACCTGCACAGCACCCGGGCCCTGCCCGACCATCTGCGGGCGTACCTCCGGGCGTGGAACCGCTGTCCAACCCCGTTCGCATGGACCAAGCCGGCCCAAGCCATCATTCGCTCTCACCGCCGGATGCTTCAACGTATCTCGACGGCGGTGCACTAGTGCAGCGCCGTCGAGATAGCGTCGCGACTAGCACTGGTCTGCGACGATGCATGAACCCCACGGCTTGAGTGGGGGTCCGCTGCTCGGTAGAGTCCGCGCATGGCAACCCAACGTCAGTTCATCGTTGACGAGAAGGGTCGAGCGAAAGCTGTCGTACTCCCGATCGACGAGTACAAGCGTTTGCTCGAGAGGCTAGGTGACGCCGAAGACCTCGCGCTCATCGAGGAACGGCGGAGCGAGCCGGATGTGTTCCTGTCGTCCGTCGACGAGCTGAATGCCTTACTCCCTGGCGATTAAGCCGTCGATTCTCAAGGACCTGCAGCCCATACCGAAGGATCTGCGCGGCAAGATCGCAGTCGCAATCTTGGAATTGTCGAGCGAACCGCGCCCCGCAGGCTCGAAAAAGTTGGCGGCCGCTGACAGCAGCGCCTACCGAGTTCGCGTCGGCGACTACCGTGTTCTTTACGAGGTCTCCGAGGCTGAACGGATTGTCCGGGTGATGGCCGTCGGCCATCGTCGCGACGTGTACCGGTAGCCAGAGACCCACTCCGCGGTCTTTGTCGCCTCTTGCCCTGGAATGCATCTGGCCGTCGGCACCACTCGGTCGCGCTTGGCCCGACGTCGGCGGACGGCTCAGCCCTCCGGCTCGACGCGTCCCAGTGCTTCGTCGGTGGCCCGTTCGAGTTCCGCAATCTCCGCGTCCGTCAAGGTTCGAAGGCGGTCACGGAGACAAGACTTCGGAACGGCTCGCATCTGAAAAGCCAGCGCCACTGGACGGACGATAGCCGCTTCGGCGCGGTGGTGAGCCGCGCCCGCGTCGAGGTCGGCGCGACGATCGTCGGCTTCGGCGTCGGCGGCATCGGTCTCAACTGCGTGCAGGGCGGCGTCCTCAGCGGTGCGGCGAAGATCAGCGCCGTCGACGTCATGCCGCAGAAGCTCGAACGGGCGCGGCGCTTCGGCGCCACGCACGTCATCGATGCCTCGACCTGCAATCCCGTCGAGGCGGTGCGCGATCTCAGCGGCGGCGGCGTCGACTACAGCTTCGAGTGCGTCGGCAACATCGGCGTCGTCAAGCAGGCGCTGGAGTCGATCGCGCCGGGCGGCACGATGACCATCGTCGGCGTGCCGAAGGTCGGCACCAGCTTCGACTTCGTCGTCCACGCCCTGACGATAGCCCGGACAAGCTGGAGTTGTTGATGGAACATCCCGTATCGGACGTCGCGCCAGGCGGGCCCGCGAACCCCGATCCGGGTCCTACCCCGTCGCGCCGGGTGTGCGCACAGCGGTTCGGTTCGCGGCCCTCCCCCCGAGCGGGTGGATTAGGAGGAGGCGGATTGGCGGTCAACGCGCCCGACGTCAATCCACCGGTGGCAGCAGCGCGCACCAGAAGTCCTGACTGCGCTCCACCAGCGCGACACACTCGACGGCGTCTGGCGGCGGGGCGAGTTTCACCTTCCGCTTCATCGTGCCAGCCGCGACGGACGATATGGCGAAGACGTGGCCGTTCTCTTTGAAATGGATGCGGTACACGATCCCGGGGTTTACCGGGAACGCAATATCGGTCTCGTCGTGCTCCGCCGCGGCCACCGCGTCGTTCATGATCATGGCGAGGTCGACGAGCGGAATCGTCGTCGGCTGCGCCCGCTGCTTGAGCTCCACGCGGAAGCGGTGGTCGCCAGGCAGCACATAGGCTTCGTCCCAGCCTCCACCGCGCCATTGGTCGATCGATTCCTGCCCGTTGATCATCAGAATGGCGACCCACTTCGTCGGCCAGCCCGGTTCGATCGTCGGAGTGATGACGCCGACCTGATCAGCCGGCCGGACCGGGCCCAGGTAGGCTTTGTTGCGCGGCGCACAGCCGAAAGAGATCGGACCTATCATCAGGGCCCCGCAGAGAAGCGCCAGACGCACGCGTCGGTCGGTTCCGCTCAAGTGTGCTGGCACGGCGACCTCCATCCCCAACGGCGCGCAACGCGGTGGCGTGTCGCGCGCTGTGCCATATCCTCCCATTGCCTGTCCAGTTGGCCGCACCGCGGCGCCGTCCACGGACGATGGCGGGGATCCGCGCCGGCGCGCGTCGGGCGGGCCCGGCCATGTGCTCGCGACACGGATCCGAGCGTGCGGCCTCCCTCCGCGATCCGCTCCTCCCCCCTCCCGCGACCTTCGGCCCCAACGCCGAGACCAAAGAGCAGCTCAGGAGCTACTGCCGGATCGAAGCGCGATCTGAACGAGGCCATCCAAGTCGCCTCGAACCATCCGGTCGCAAGCATGACCGAGCGGACTGCGGCGGGCTGATCAGCGACAATTACTTTTGCCGGCGCCTTTGCGCGCTACCGCTTCCGCGAGGAGCTCTTCCCCCGGCTGGTCTTCCGGCAGGCGTACGATGCGCTGCGGCGGTGGGCCGGCGAGCGCGCCGACGCCGAGTACGTGAAGATCCTGCACTTGGCCGCGAGCACGCGCGAGAGCGAGGTCGCCGCGGCGCTGGCGGCGAGCCTCGCCGGCCCGGAGCGGTTCGACGACGCGGCGGTCAAGCAGCTCGTGCGGCCCGAGCGGCCGGTGGTGCCGGTGCTGACGCTGCGGCCGCCCGATCTGCGCGTCTATGATGCGCTGCTCGCCGGAGGCCAGTCGTGACCGCCGCGCCCGAGTTGGTGAGCGCGCGGATCGAGGCGCGGCTGCGGCAGTTCCAGGTGACGACGGCCGCGCCGGAAATGGCCCGGCGTCTCGCCCAGGGCGGGCTCGACGCGGCGCTGGCGGTCGTCGACGACGTGCTCACGCTCGAGACCGAGGCGCGGCGGGAGCGCCGGATCGGTCGCCTGCGCCAAGCGGCGGAGCTGCCGGTGGCGAAAACAATGGGGACGTTCCATCTGCCCCGGCTGCCAGCGCCCCTGGCGGATCGGTCAAGACCGCCTTCCAGGTCGATGTCGTGGCGCCGCAGCAGACGGAGGATCCGCCCCCGCACGGTTGCCAGCAGGCGTGTCACCTCGACATCGCTCGGCGGCTCGCGCAGCGGCACGAAGCGCTGCGATCCATCGGGCTGCTCGGCGAACACGCCCTCGGCAATCAGCGTGTGGAAACGCGGGTTGGTGTTCAACGCCGACCCGCAGCGCTGGATCGCCGTCACCGCCCCGGCACGGCCCCGCATCCCCAGCGCCCGCGCCCGGCGCTGCGTGAAGCCGAGCAGCGCGCGCACGAACACCCCCAGCACGGCGCGGCAGAGGCGGTGATCGCAGGCCAGCCGACAGCGCAGCCGGAAGGGGAGCGTCAGGACCCACTGGCGCACCGGCAGGCCGCCGAGCACGCCGTCGACCAGGTGCGCGGCGCGCTCGCCCATGCGCCGGCCGCAGCAGGACGGGTAAAACCCGCGGCCCTTGCACGACAATGCGACGAGAATCTCTCGCGTGCACCCGTCACACCGGACGCGCGCGAACCCGCGCGCCATGACGCCACAGGTGAGGAACTCGCGCAACTCCCGTTCGACGAAACGCGGCAGCCTCACCCCAGATGGGTTGACGGGCAGCCAACACTGTATGGCGAGGGGGCTCGTGCCGGTCGCGGACACGGCGGTACCCGTCAGCACGACCGAGAACGCACTTCAGAACCGCACGGTCTGGTCCCGGCGCGGTATCCTGGCGCTGTCGACTGCGCAACTCACGGCAGCATCACCCGCCCGCCGTCGACGAACAGCACCTGTCCGGTGGTGTAGCTCGACGCATCCGAGGCGAGATACAGCACGGCCGCGGCCACCTCCTCGGGCGCGCCGACGCGCCCGAGCGCCGTCTGTGGCACCAGCGTCTCCCAGCTCGGGACCTTGAAGCCGCCGCCCTCCTGCACCGTGCCGGGGCAGACGGCGTTGACGCGCACCGCCGGCGCGCATTCGCGCGCCAGGTATCTGGTCATCGTCCACAGCGCCGACTTGGCCGCCGCGTAGGCGAGCATCGGCGGGACGACGGCGAACGCCGCCGTGCTGAGCACGTTGACGATCGCGCCACGGCCGCGCGCGCGCATGCCGGGCACGACGGCGCCGCAGAGTTCAAACGGCGCCGTGACGTTGACGTCCATGGCCTCGCGCCATTGCGCGGACGTCGTCGCCAGGGAGTGCTCGGGCCGGCCACCGCCGGTGGCGTTGTTGACCAGCACGTCGACGCGGTCCACCGCGGCGGCGACGAGCCGGGCGCGGCCCTCGGCCTGCGACAGGTCGGCGGCCAGCGTCGTCACCCGCGCGCCGTACCGCGCCCGCAGTTCCTCGGCCAGAGCCGCCAGCGGCGCCGCGGTGCGCGCGGTCAGGATCAGCTCGGCTCCCGCCTCGGCCAGCATGCGGCTGATGCCCGCGCCGATATTGCGGCTGGCGCCGGTGACCAGCGCCACGCGTCCGTCGAGTCGAAACTGCTCCAGCATCGCGGCGCAACCTTAGCCCTGATCCGACGAGAAATTCACACCGAGCCGCGTGTGGCGTCTTTTCTGTCGAATCCAGGGGTCGTCGGATTCCCTCGGGGCGTTCCAGAGGCGGCCCGGCGCGCGCCTTCACCGTCCGCGGCGAAGTCGCTATACCCCGCGCGTGACCGAACACGGCGTCAAGGGTCGAGTCGTCATCGTTACCGGCGCTGGCCAGGGCATCGGGCGCGGCATCGCGTGGCACCTCGGTCGCCACGGCGCCAGGATCGTCGTCGCGGAGTGGAAGGCGCACCGGCTGCAGCGCACCGTCGAGGAGCTTGAGGCCCTCGGCGTCGAGGTCCTCGGCAGCGTCTGCGACGTGCAACGCCAGGCCTCGATCAACGCCATGGTCGCCGCCGCCATCGCCCGCTTCGGGCGCGTCGACGCGCTGGTGAACAACGCCCAGACGTTTCGCGCCCAGGCGCCCGTCGAGGCCATCACCCAGGAGGATGCCGACGTGTTCCATACCTCCGGGCCGATGGGGACGCTGTGGGCCATGCAGGCGGTCTTTCCGCACATGCGCGCACAGGGCTGGGGCCGCATCGTCAACGTCGGGTCGGCGGCCGGCCTCGTCGGTCTGCGCGGCTACGGCGCGTACGCGATGTCGAAGGAGGCCATCCGCGCCATTACGCGCACCGCGGCGCGCGAGTGGGGGCAGTACGGGATCGTCGTCAACTGCTTCTGCCCCGGCGCGGCGTCCGCGCGCGGCACGGCGGGCCTCGAGCGCGCCGCCGAGCAGGGGCGCGCGCTGGTCTTCGAGCGCTGCATCGAGCGTCTCGGCGACCCCGAGGACGACATCGCGCCGGTGGTCCTCTTCCTGTGTTCTGATGCCTGTCGGTACCTCACCGGCCAGACCCTGATGATCGACGGCGGCGCCTTCCTCTGGGCGTGATCCCGCCGCTGCTCTTGTTCCACCCGCCGGCATCGCGTTAACAGCAGCGGATGGACATCCGCTTCACGCCCGAGGAGGAACGCTTCCGTGCCGAGGCGCGCGCCTGGCTCGCCGCCAACGCGCCGGCCGGCCGGCCGCCGGAACACGATCTGACCGCCCGCCGCGCCTTCGACATGGCCTGGCAGCGCCGCCTCTTCGACGCCGGCTATGCTGGCATTTCGTGGCCGAAGGCATACGGCGGCCGTGGCGCGACGCTGATGGAGCAGCTCGTCTGGTACGAGGAGTTCGCGCGTTCCGGCGCGCACGATCCGACGACGCTGTTCGTCGGACTCAACCACGGCGGCCCGACGCTGATCGCCTGCGGCAGCGAGGAACAGAAGGCCTACCATCTGCCGCGCATCCTGCGCGGCGACGTCCTCTGGTGCCAGGGCTTCTCGGAGCCCGGCGCGGGCTCCGACCTCGCCGCCCTGTCGACCCGCGCGGTGATCGACGGCGACGATCTCGTCGTCACCGGCCAGAAGATCTGGACCAGCTTCGCGCACGTCGCCGAGTTCCAGGAGCTGCTCGTCCGCACCGATCCGGAGGCGCCCAAGCACAAGGGCATCACCTGGGTGATCTGCCCGATGGACGCGCCCGGCATCACCATCCGGCCGATCAAGACCATTGCCGGCGGCAGCGACTTCGCCGAGGTGTTCTACGACGAGGTGCGCATCCCGCGCCGCAACATCGTCGGCAAGGTCAACGAGGGCTGGCAGGTGGCCATGGCGACGCTCAGCTTCGAACGCGGCACCGCCTTCCTCGCCGAGCAGGTGCGCCTGACGCGGCTGGTCGACCAGCTGGTCGCGGTGGCCCGCGAGACGCCGTTCGCCGACGGCAGCATGGCGCTTGCCGACGACGAGATCGCCTGCCGTCTCGCGCTGCTGCGCGCCGAGGTCGAAGCGCTGCGTTCGATGACCTACCGCAGCGTCAGCCGCACGGCGCGCACCGGCATGCCAAGCGTCGAGGCCTCCCTCATCCGCCTCTTCTTCTCCGAGCTGCAGCAGCGGGTCCTCGCCCTGGCGATGGAGATCCTCGGCCCCGACATCCTCACCTGGGACGCCGAGGGCAGCCCGTCGCGCGCCAGCCGCCGCGACGCCGGCCCGGCCGGCTGGGTGAGCGACTACCTGATCGGCTTCGCCGCGACCATCGCCGCCGGTTCGAAGGACATTCAACGCAACATCATCGGCGATCGCATCCTCGGCCTGCCGCGCTGAGCGAGAACGCAACGACTTCGCCACGGAGGCACGGCGACGCGGAGACGGCAGACGCCATCCGCGTCGCCGTGCCTCCGTGGCGAAGCATCAGGAGACGAGCACATGGACTTGATGCCGACGCCAGACCAGGACGCGATCCGCGATTCGGTGCGCGCCTATCTCGAGGCCGAGTTGCCGATGTCGCGCGTGCGCGCTCTGTGCGGCGCTAACGCCGATGCGTATGACGCGCTGTGGCGCCAGGCGGCGGATCTGGGGTTTTTCGCGCTCGGACTGCCGGAGTCTCAGGGCGGGGCGGGGTACGCGCTCCCCGAGGAGATGGTGCTGTTCGAGGAGCTCGGCCGCACCCTGGCGCCGGGGCCATGGCTCGGCACCGTCCTGGCCGCGCACGCCCTGGCGGCGGCGGGGCACGCGGTGCTGCCGCGGCTGGTCGCCGGCGAGCTGCGCGTCGCGCTGTGCGTCGACCCCTGGGGCGGCGCCCTGACGGCGCGCGGCGAGCGGCTCTCGGGCACGCGCACGGCGGTGCTCGGCGCCGGACTGGCCGAGGCCTTCCTGGTGGTCGACGACACCGGCGTGTGGTTCGTGCCAGCCGATGGCGCCGTGCGCGTCGACGCGCCGGCGAGCCTCGACGCCACCAACCCGGTCGGCGGCGTGACGTTCACCGAGGCGCCCGCCACCGCGCTGCCGATGGCGGCGGCGGCGTTGCGGCGCGCCGCGACCGTGCTCGCCTGCGCCGAAGCGGTGGGCGGCATCGCCCGCACCGTCGAGCAGTCGGTCGAGTACGGCAAGGTGCGGCAGCAGTTCGGCAAGCCGATCGGCTCGTTCCAGGCGGTGAAGCATCGCTGTGCCGACATGGCCGTGCGCGCCGAGGTGGCGCGCAGCGCCGCCACCTATGCGGCGGTGTCGGTGCGCGACGCGGCCGACGACGTCGACTTCCAGTGCGCCGTGGCCAAGGTCCTGTGCGCCAACGCCTACCTCCAGAACGCCGCCGACAACGTGCAGAACCACGGCGGCATGGGCTTCACCTGGGAGTGCGACGCACACCTGTTCGTCAAGCGCGCGCGCGCCTTCGACACCACGCTGGGCTCGCGCCGCGCCCAGCTCGACTCGCTGGTGGCGGGCTTCCGCGCCTGAGGAAGGGCGGGGCGACCGTGTTGACGCGCGGCACGCCACGTCCACGAACCGCCGCAGCGCCCGCCCCGCCGTCGCCGGGTGCGACAGGGCGCGCAGGTGCGCGGGGTGGTGCGCCGCGAACCAGGCCGCCGCCGGCGCGCCCATCGAGTGAGCGATGACGGTCACCGGCCGGCCCGCCACGGTCTCGACGACGGCCAGCAGATCGTCGGAGAAGTCGGCGCTGCCGGAGGCCGGCTCGGGCGGCCGGTCGCTCTCGCCGTGCCCGCGCAGGTCCGGCGCCCGCAGGCGGTAGGCGGGTCGGAGGTGCGGCACGCGGGCGTGTGAAGTAATTGTCGGATCAAGGGTAGCACGACGCTAGCTCGCGAGCGTTCGGAACAGTTCGCTGCGCGCCAGCAACTGGTCGTAGGTGCCACAGTCGGCGAGGCGCCCGTCGCTGAGCAGCGCGATACGGTCGCAGGCGCGCACGGTGGAGAGGCGGTGGGCGATCAGGAGTACCGTCTTGGCGCCGCGCAGGGCGCCGAGCGCCTCGGCGACGGCCGCCTCGGTGGCGGTGTCGAGCGCCGCGGTGGCTTCGTCGAGGACCAGGACATCGGGGTCGTGGTACAGCGCCCGCGCGATGCCGAGGCGTTGGCGCTCGCCGCCAGCAAGGCGCAGGCCGCGCTCTCCGACGCGGGTCTCGAGCCCGTCCGGCAGGCCGGCGACGACCGCCTCCAGCTGCGCGGTGCGCAGCGCCGCGCGCACGCGCGTGTCATCGATGTCGCGTTCAGCGATCCCGAGCGCGACGTTGCGGCGCAGCGTATCGTCGAGCAACACGATCGCCTGCGGCACGTAGCCGACGTGCCGGCGCCAGTCGCGCCCGTGGCCGGCGAGATCGACGCCGTCGACGGTCACCTGCCCCGTGGTCGGCGGCAGCAGCCCGACGATAATGTCGACCAGCGTGCTCTTGCCGGCGCCGGTGCGGCCGACGATGCCCAGCGACTCGCCGCGGCGGATGGTCAACGTGATATCGCGCAGCGCCGGCGCGGCGGCGTCGGGGTAGGTGTAGGCGATGTCGACGAGGGCGATGGTGGCGCGGAACTCGAACGATACCGGGCTCTCCGGTTCCGCCCAGCCGGCGCCGGTGACGAGCTGGTAGTCGTCGTACAGGGCTCGCACCGGGACGGCGCGAGAGCGGATCTCCGTCAGCCGCCAGGTGATGCGGTTCGCCATCGGCACGATACGGAAGCCGGCGTAGGCGAAGAGCCCGAGCAGCGGCAGGCCGGCGGTGCCGCCGCGGCCGCTCAGCGTCAGCAGCACGGCGATGAGCAGCGCGCCGCAGACGAAGACGGTCTCGATGATCAGCGGCGGCAGCGCTTCCAGGGTGACGTTGAGGTGGCCGACCTCGAGCCGGGCGCGCTGCTGCGCGGAGTAGGCGCGATAGAAGAAGTCCTCGCGCCCGAGCGCCTTGATCTCCTTGATCGCGCCGAGGGCATGCTGCAGCGTCTGCAGCATCTCGCGGCCGAGCGTGTGCTCGTCGGCGCCGGCGCGCCGCGCCAGACGCCGGGTGGCGCGCAGGAGCGCGATCACCACCACCACCAGCACGGCGCCGGCGGCGCAGGTGACGCCGGGGGCGGCGGCGAGCAGGACGGCGACGATGCCGGCGCCGATGAACGCCTCGGAGCCGATCGCGGTGGCGGCGCCGAGGGCGACGAAGACGGCGTTGACGCAACTGGTGGTGTTGCGAATGAGCTCCGCCGAATCGCGGCGGAAGTGGAACGGGTAGGGCGCCAGCAGGTACCCGTACAGCATGGTGCAGGCGAGCTCCGCGCCCGACTCGCCGACGATGCGGTGGCGCAGGTGCTGGGCGCCGGCGAGCAGGAGATTCTTGCCGACGTAATAGGCGGCGACGAGAATCGTCAACTGCACGACCACCGCGTCGGTCCCCTGGCGCGGCAGATGCGCGACGACCCAGGCCAGCGCCGGCATCCGCGTCGGCGCGCTCGGATCGCCGATCACGCTGATGAGGCCGAACACCGCCGCGGCCGCGCCGGCCTCGGCGAGGCCGGTGAGCACCGCCAGCACCGGTACCAGGATCCACCAGCGCCGTTGTGTCGGCGGCAGCATGGCGAGGCACTGGCGTACGGTTTCGAGCATCATTCCCTGGCGCGCGTCGCGTCCGCCGCGCCGTGTCTATTACGTCTGGCGGGCGACCGCCGCCACCGCCGCGCCTGTCGCCGACCGATCCGGGATCCGCGTCGGCCCATCACGCGCGCCGCACCTCCCGCACGATCGCGTCGAGGCGGTCGGCGAAGGCGTCGAGAGAGAAGTGCACCGCCACCCGCGCGCGCCCGGCGGCGCCGAGCCGGTCGGCGCGGTCGGGATCGGTGACCAGCGTCAGCAGGGCGGCGGCGCAGGCCGCGGCGGTCTGCGGGCGCAGGAACCCGGTCGCGCCGTCGACGACGGTCTCGGTCGGGCCGCCGGCGTCGGCGGCGATCACCGGCCGGCCGGCGGCCATGGCCTCGATCGGCACGTAGCCGAAGTGTTCGTGCGGCGGCGTGAATACGACACAGCGCGCGCCGGCGTACAGGACGCGCAGGGTCGCGTCGTCGGGCGAGTGATGCAGCGCGACCTGGTCGACAAGGCCGTGCGCCGCGGCACCTGCCGCCAGCCCGTCGACCGCCGTGCGGCAGGCGTCGAGGCGGGCGTCGAAGCCGCCGGCGAAGGCCAGGCGCAGGCGCCCGAAGAGCGCCGCCGGCACCTGGCCGCGCAGGGCGGCAAAGGCTTCGAGCGCCAGCGGCAGGTTCTTCTCCGGCACGAAGCGGCTGACGACCAGGATGGTGTGCGAGGCGCTCGGCGGCGCCGCCGCGGTGGCGAAGTCCGCCAGGTCGACGCCCGGGTGCAGCACCTCCGGAGTGCGGCGCAGGCCGGGAAAGGCGCGCCGGAAGGCGGCGGCGGTGAAGGCGCTGTTGACCAGCAGGCGGTCGGCGGTCTCGAGGCCCGCCCGTTCCCAGCGGTCGAGCGGCCACCGATACCAGCGATACCAGCCGCGCCGCAGCAGTGTCAGCAGCGCGTCCGGGTAATGGCCGTAAAACAGGATCGGCGCCGGCGTCAGGCGACGCAGCAGCGGTACCACCTGCGCCGCGACGTCGCAGAGGATGACATCGATGCGGCCTTCGCGCCGCGCCCCGCATGCGGCGGCAAGCAGGCGGGTAAGCGCCAGCGGCAGGCGCAGGTGGCCGGCCAGGTGCAGCGGCAGGCGGGCGCCGTGCACGCGCACGGCGACGCGGCCATCGCGCGTCGCCGCGAAGCTGTGTGCCGGGTCGTGGTGAGCGACGTGCACGGCGACGGCGTGGCCGCGCGCGCGCAGCGCCAGCGCCGCGTCGACGATCAGCCGCTCGGCGCCGCCGAGGCCGAGCTCGGGGTGGAGGACGGCGATGCGCAGCGGGCCGGCCCCGGCGTCGCTCACCGCGTCGCCCTCGTCAGCAGCAGCGGCGCGGCGGTGGCGCGCCAGGCGTCGTCCCAGCGGGGCCCGTCCGCTTCCTCGAGCGCGCCGGCGCGCAGCCGGGCGAGGGCGGCGCCGGCGGGCTCGCCGAGGATCTCGTCGAGGGCCGCGGCGAGGCCGGCGGCGTCGACGAACAGGCGAGCCGTCACGTTCGGCCGCACCATTTCCCGCAGGCAGCCGCCGTCATCGAGCGCGCACACCGGCAGGCCGGCGCCGAACATGTCGGCGATCTTCATCGGCAGGTCGCGCCCGGACGCGGAGCGATGCAGGCAGAGGCCGAGGTCGGCGGCGGCGAGGGCGTCGGGGTAGGCGTCGGCGGCCAGCCAGGTAGTGCGGACGGCGATGCGGGTGAGGGGGAGCGCCGCCAGACGCGCCGCCACCGCGTCGCGCCGCGGTCCGCTGCCGGTGAGCAGCAGCAGCAGCCGCGCCGCGCCGCCGCGCGCGGCGAGGCGCGTGTCGCAGGCCGGCAGTGCCGCGTGCAGGAGGTCGAAGTCGTCGTCGGCGCTCCAGCCGCTCGGGGCGATGAGCAGGGACGGGCGCGCCCCGCCGCCGTCCCAGCCGTACTGGCGCGCCAGCGCCGCGGCGGCGGCTTCGCGCGCCGCCCTCGGCAGCGGAGTGAAGCGGCGGGCCGGGCGATCGGCCAGGACGACGGCGTCGATGCCCCAATCCGCCGCCAGCGCGGCGCGCATGGCCTGGGAGACGCAGAGGTGCGCGGCGGCGCGACGGCCGTCGCGCCGCTCGAGCAGCGCCGCCAGGCGCACCACTGGATGACCGGCGCCGAGGCGCAGGGCGAGGAGGGTATGGCCGAGGTTGTGCCAGTCGAGCACCAGGCGGGCGCCCTGGCGTCGCGCAGCGCGTAGGGCGACGGCGAGGGTCGGCAGGGCCGGCGGGGTCTGCGCCAGGATGACGTCCGGCGCGGCGGTGTCGAGCGCCGCCGCCAGCGCCCGGGCCTGGGCGACGGCGCGGCGCGTCGCCGCGATCAGGTAAGCGACGCCGGCGCCGGGCCGTGGCGGCGCGGGGTCGCCGATGGCGTGCACGCGGATGGCCGCGTGCGCCCGCACGGCCGCGCAGGGCTCGCTGCCGGCGAGGCCGATGAGGACCACCGCGGCCCCGGCGTCGGCGAGCGCCAGCGCGTGGTACTGCATGCGTGGGCTGCGGCCGAGGTCGCCGAGCACGATGACGGCGACGCGTGTGGCGCGGCTGGAGATTTGCACGGCTCCCACGGAGGTGGATACGCTCCGCCATCGGCGGCCGTCAACCGGACCCCACACTCGCTCTCGCACGCTTCTCTTCTGATGATTCAGGTCCCTTCCCCTCGCCGCATCGCGCTCGCCGCCGGCGGCACCGCCGGCCATGTGACCCCGGCGTTGGCGGTGGCGCAGGCGTACCGGGCGCGCTGCCCGGGCACCGGGGTGCTCTTCCTCGGCAGCGCGAGCGGGTTCGAGGCGCGCCTGGTGGCGGCGCACGGCTTTGCCTTCGCGGCGTTGTCGGCGGCGCCGCTGCACGGCCTCGGCACGGCGCGGCGGCTGCTGGCGCTGGCACAGCTTGCGGGCGGCGTGCGGCAGGCGCGGCGGGCCTTGGCGTCGGCGCGCATCGAGGTGGTGATCGGCTTCGGCGGCTACGCCTCGGCGGGCGCGATGCTCGGCGGGCGCAGCCGCCGCCTGGCGACCGTCGTGCACGAGGCGAATGCGCGGTCGGGCCTCGCTAATCGCCTGCTCGGCCGCGTCGTCGATCGGGTCTGCATCGCCTGGCCGGCGGCGGCCGCGGCGTTCCCCGATGCGTCGCGCCTGCGCCACACCGGCATGCCGATACGGGAGGTGATGGCGGCCCTCGCCGTCGTGCCGCGCGAACCGCCGCCGCCCGGCCGGCTGCGCCTGCTGGTGTGCGGCGGCTCGCAGGGATCGGCCTTCCTGAACCATCACATGCCGGCGCTGGCGGCGGCACTGCGCGCCGCCGGCGTCGCGGTCGAGGTCTGGCACCAATGCGGGCGTCACGCGACCGACGCCGTCGCCGCGGGCTACGCGGCGTGCGGCCTGACGGCGCGCGTCGACGCGCACGTCGATGACATGGCGGCGGCGTACCTGTGGGCGGATGCCGCGATCGCCTGTGCAGGCGCCGCGACGCTGGCCGAGCTTGCCGCGGCCGGGCTGCCGGCCCTGCTGGTGCCGCTGGCGAAGGCTTCCGACGACCATCAAGCCGACAACGCGCACGCCTACGCCGCCGCCAGCGGCGCCGTGTGGGTACGCGAGACCGCCTGGAACGCGGCACGGCTGGCGGCGGTGCTGGCGCCGCTGGCACGCGACGACGGGCTGTGGCGTGCCTGGTCGGCGGGCGCACGCCGTCTGGCGCGGCCGGATGCAGCGGCGGCGCTGGTGGAGGTGTGCGAGGATCTGCTGCGCGAGCGGGCAACCCCTGTCGGTGGCGCGTCTCTCACCCGCCGTGGCGATGCGTGAGGGCGGTGCCCCAGCCGTTTGGCTGTGAATCAGGTTCCGCTCGCCGGCCAGACGACGTCCCACAGCGTCACGCGTTGACCCCAGGCGCCCTGTCGTTCGTCGCGCTTGCGGAAGTGGGTCAGTCCGCGGCCGTCGAGGTACATCAGGCGCACGTACAGCGAGGCGATCGCGGCGGGCGTGCCGACCAGCGCCCGCTCCCGGTCGGGGTCGAGCAGCACGGCCGGGCCGGGGCCGGCGCTGGTGACGGTCTCGACGCCGCCCGGCGTGGCGAGCAGCAGCAGCGCGGGGGCGACCTCGCTGACGACGCCGTCGCGCGCGACGATGAGACGGACGGTACGGGCGTCGGCGCCGTGCCAGGTCACCGCCTCGACGCGGGCGCCGCGCCCGTCGGCGCCGCCGACGGCGCAGCGATGCCCGCCGTCGCTCGCCGTGCAGGCGACCCAGTCGCGCGTCGTCAGTCCGTCCGGCGCGGTGTCGGCCGGCCGCGCCGGTCGCCAGGCCGCCGAGCGCCACCACCCGCCGAAGCCGATCTGCTCGCTGCTCAGCGCGAGCACGGCCGGCGGCGGCGCGCAGTGCGTCGCCGCCAGCACCTCGGCACGCGCCGCGGCGTCGAGGCCGCGGCTGGCGAGCAGGGTGTCGGCAGCGGCGCGGTCCTGCACGCTGAGCGCTTCAATCGCGTCGTAGGCGCCCTGCGCATCGAGCCCGTGCCGCCGCAGGCGGGCGACGGCGCCGAAGGCGCCCTCGCGGTACGGCCGCGCGTCGGAACCGCAGTCGAGCATACGCAGCAGGCCGAGCGCCTCGCGCTCGGAGGGCGCCAGTTGCACCCGCGCGATCCAATGCGGCGCCGGCGTGCGCAGCGTGCCGCCGTCGGCGCTGACCGGCCGCTCCGCAACGTACTTGATCCAATAGCCGTAGTCCCACCAGGCGGTGACGATGGTCTCGGGCGGGCTCGTCGCGCGCAGGGGCTCGAGCGCGTCCACCCAGCCGCGATCGAGCAGCGGCAGGTAGTGGACGGCGCGCGCGTGGCCGATGCGCAGCGGCAGCGCCAGCAGCAGCAACGCGGCGAGGGCACCGAGGGCCACCGGCAGGCGCCCGGCGCCGAGCCAGTCGCGCGCCTCGCCCTCCACCCAGTCGGCGACGCGGCCGAGAGCGACGCCGCAGGCGAGGCCGAACGGCGCCGCCAGCAGCAGGATGAAACGCGTCGCCTCGTACGCCAGCAGCAGCGCCGCCAGCAGCCACACCGCGACCAGCAGGCCAGCCCCGGCGGCGGTCGCGTCGGCCGCATCGCCGTCGCGCACCTGCACCGCCACCGCCGCCAGTAGCGGCAGCGCCAGCAGGCCGACCAGCACGGCGCGGTCGAGGCCGGCGGCGCCGAGCAGGTAGCGGTAGAGCAGCGTGGCGCCGATGAGCACCGCGAAGTGGCCGACGCGCCAGTCGTGGCGGGGCAGCAGGGCCAGCAGCATGCCCAGCCAACCGGCGAGGAACAGCATCGCCCCGTAAGACTGTGCCGCGATCGCGCCGAGGGTCGGCACGGCCAGCTCGCTGACCAGGGCGAGGGCCGACGGCCACTCCTCGGCTGCCGCCGCCGGCGCGGCCGCAAGCCCGACGAGGTCGCGCAGCCAGCCGATGGCGTGTGGATCGGCGCCCGCAGCGGCCGTGGCGACCGCTGCGGCGGCGACACAGGCGACCCCGACCAGTGCCGCCGCCTGCGCCTCGCGCGCCCGCCAGACGCGCCAGTCGCCATGCCGCGCCAGCCAGCGCAGGGCGTGCAGCGCCATTGCTGCGGCGAGCCCGGCGAGCAGCGCGGCGAAGCCGAACGTCCAGCCGCGCCAGACGGCGGCGTGCAGTCCGGCGACGGCGCCGGCGGCGAGGCCGCCAGCGACCTGTGCCGGACGCCCGCGTGCCAGCAGGCCGCTGAGCGCGGCCCAGGTCATGTAGAGCGGCAGGACGGCATTCCACGCGTCGTTGTCGGCGCCCAGGCTACGGCCGAGGAGGACGGGATGCAGGCTGCAGACCAACGCGGCGCCGGCGCCACCCCACGGACCGGCCAGGCGGCGGCCGATGGCGAACGCCGGCAGGACGCCGAGTACGCCGAGCAGCACCGGGACCAGGTAGGCGCTGGCGGCGAGGGGAAAGTCGGCGTCGATCGCCGTTGCGAGGCGGTGCACGGCGACGATCGCCAGGGTGTGCGGCGAGCCGGCGTAGAGCATGGGGAGGCCGACCGGCGCCAGGGTCAGCGCGTCTCGGCAGGCGCCGGCGACGCGCGCGTCGCACTCCGACCCGTGCCGCAGGATGTTGCGGGCGCCGCGCAACCAGGCGTAGCTGTCGAAGTCGCCCAGCAGCGGCCAGCGCCGCCCGGCGGCGTCTTCATACTGCAGCCGCGCGGTGACGCGCGCAGTCTCCGTCGCGACTTCGTCGGCGAAGCGTTGGCGATGCGCGGCGATCCAGCCGTCGAGCGCCGCCGTATTGGGCAGCGCATGGCGCGCCGCGATCTGGCCGCGTACGCGCGCCTCGGCCAGCGCCGGCACGCTCGGCAGACCGAGCGGCAGGAGGCGGATCCAGGCGACCAGCGCCACCGCCGTGAGCAGCAGCAGCGCGTCGCGGATACGGGCGCCACGCATCAGCGCCTGCGGTAGCCGAGGCGGCGCAACGCCAGCCAGGCGACGAGCACGACGCCGGCGACCAGGGCGACGTTGCCCGGACCGCGCGCGCTCATCGCCAGGAAGGCCAGGGCGCCGAAGGCGACGCAGACGCCGTAGAGGAGGAGCACGGCGCGGCGTTCGGTCATGCCGAGGGCGAGCAGGCGGTGGTGGATGTGCTCGCGATCGGCGCGCACCACCGAGGCCAGTCCGGCGACCACGGCGCGGCGCACGATGGTCACCGCGGTCTCGAGAATCGGCAGGCCGAGGGCGAGGATGGGTACCAGCACGACGACCGCGGTGGGGCCCTTCTGCAGCGCCTGGATCGACAGCAGCGACAGCAGGTAGCCGAGCAGCAGGCTGCCGGCGTCGCCGAGGTGGATCGACGCCGGCGCGAAGTTGAAGCGGAGAAAGCCGACCAGGGCGCCGGCGAGGGCGCTCGCCATCAGCGCCGCATCCGGTCGCTGCTCGGCCAACGCCACCAGGAACAGCGTCACGGCGGCGATCAGACCGGTGCCGGCCGCCAAGCCGTCGAGCCCGTCGATGAGGTTGAAGGCGTTGCTGACGGCGACGATCCACGCGACGGCGAGCAGCGGTCCGCCAGCTCCGAGCCAGACGACGCCACCGGTGAACGGGTTGGTCAGCGCCGCGATTCCGTAGCCGCCGTACACGGCGACGACCGCCGCCAGCGTCTGGCCGACGAGCTTCGTCGCCGGTGTGAGACCGCGCAGGTCGTCGACGACCCCCAGCGCCAGGATCACCGCCGCGCCGGCGGCGAGCCAGCCGAGCTGCCAGCCGGCGGCGGCCAACGGTGCGGCGACGTCGAGGCCGACCACCTCGGCGAGGCATAGGGCGCCGGCGGCGGCGGCGAACAGCGCCACGCCGCCGAGGCGCGGCACCGCCGCGGCGCCGCGGTCAACGGCGCCGAGGCGCCGCGCCAGGCCGCGCACGTGCGGCGTCAACAGGACCGCCAGCGCCGCGGCGCTGGCGAAGAGCGCCGCGTAGCGCGACGTCAATCAGCGCCGCCGCGCCCGCCAGGCGCCGAGGGCGCCGAGCAACAGCGCCGCGGCGGCGAGCCCGGTCGCGCCGAAGGCCGGCGCTCCGAACGAAGCGGCAGCGGCGCTGCACTGCGGCACGTCCGCGCACGAGCTGTTGAGGGCGAGGCCGCTGTCGCACGTGGCGTTCATCGCCTGGGCGAAGCACGCATCCTCGACTGCGCTGCAATCGCCACCGGTCCCCTGGGCACAGACCGGCGGCCGGCCCGCGCAGGCGCAGTAGCAGCAGTCGTTCGGTCCCGCTTGGCCCGCCAGGGTCGGATGCGGCCAGACCAGCGCCGCGGTCGTCAGCAGCACCGCCAATCCCACACTGATCGATCGTCGCATGGTCACCCCTCCGGTTCTGGGCCGCGGCCCCGTGTGCGGTGGCTCGCGACCGCGGCTGTGGCGCTAGCATGGCGCGCGTGCCGTCGTCCACATCGGTTGCCGTGTCCGGCGCCGACCGGCGGCGCGCTCCACATCCGGCCGGCGCGATGCTAGCGGGGGTGGCGTGCTGCCGCCGACCCGTCCGCCCGCGTCGCGCCGCGCCCGTCACGAGGCCAGTGGCGAGTGGCCCCAACCGACCCTGTCGGCTCTGCTCGATGCGCGCTTGCCGGGCGATGCCGGCCGCGTCTTCCTCATCGAGGGGCTGCGCGCCGGCGGCCGCCAGTTCACCTACGGCGACCTCGCCCGCCGCGCCGACCGCATGGCGGTGGCGCTGCGCCGGCTCGGGCTCGGCGTCGGCGACGTCGTTTCCTGGCAGCTGCCGAACTGGTTCGAGGGCGCCGCGCTGGCGGTGGCGATCGACCGCATCGGGGCGGTGTCGAACCCGATCATCACCATCTATCGCGAGCGCGAAGTGGGCTTCGTGTGCCGCCAGGCGCGTTCGCGGGCGCTGGTGGTCCCGGGGCTGGTGCGCGGCACCGACCACCGCGACCTCGCCGCGGCGGTGCAGGCGAGCGCTCCCGCGCTCGAGCACGTCCTCACCGTACGCGCCGAACCGGCCGCCGGGCAGCGGGCGCTGGAGGCGTACGAAGACGATCCGCCGGCGCCGCTCGGTCCGTCGCCGCTCGGCCCGCACGACGTCTCGGCGGTGTTCTACACCTCCGGCACGACCGCGGATCCGAAGGGCGTCCTGCACACGCCGTCGACGCTCGGCGCCGTCTTGCACTTCCACGCCCAGGTCTTCCCGGCGCGGCCGGACGATCGCAGCCTGCTGCAGTTTCCGCTCACCCACATCGGTGGCCTGGTGATGTTCGTCCACCTGCCGTTGCGCAGCGGCGCCAGCACGGTGTGGATGGAGACCTTCGACCCGGCGCTGGCGGTCGATCTGATCGAGCGCCACGCCGTCACCAGCGCCGGCGGCCCGCCCGCCATCCTCCAGGGCATGTTCGCGGCGCCCAACTTCATCACCGAGAAGGTGCACACACTGCGCAGCTCCGGCTCCGGCGCCGCCGATGTGTCGCCGCAGCTGATGCGCGAGTTGCAGGAGAAGTTCGCCTGCTTCGCCTACCGTTCCTACGGCATGACCGAGTGTCCGATGTTCACCTGCGGCCGCCCCGGCGACCCGCCGGAGAAGCTGCATGGGACGGACGGCCGTCCCGTCCCGGGCGCCAGCGCCCGCCTGATCGACGAGCACGGCGCGCTGGTAGCGGTCGGCGGCGAGGGCGAGATCGAAGCCTACGGGCCGCAACTCTGCGTCGGCTACGTCGATCCGATGCTCAACGGCGCCTTCACCGGCGACGGTTGGCTGCGCACCGGCGATCTCGCCATCGCCGATGCGGACGGCTTCCTGCGCATCACCGGCCGGCGCAAGGACATCATCATCCGCAAGGGCGAGAATCTCTCCGCCAAGGGCATCGAGGACGACCTCGCCGCCCATCCCGACATCGTCGACGTGGCGGTCATCGGCGTGCCCGACCGACGCAGCGGCGAGCGCGTCTGCGCCTGCGTCGTCGTGCGGCCGGGCGCCGCGGCGCCCACCCTCGCCGCGGTACGCGTATTCATGACCGCGCGCGGTGTCATGCTGCAGAAGATCCCCGAGCAGCTCGAACTGCTCGACGCCCTGCCGCGCAACGCCACCGGCAAGGTGCGCAAGGACGCCCTGCGCGCGCGCTTTCGCGTCTGAGGCGGGCGGCGCCGCCGGCCTCGCTTTACTCGTTTCCCCGTCGTCGCTATGGCTGCACGCGTTTCGCTCGGCAGGTGCAGGAGGGGCGCATGACGCTTCGGGCAGCGATGGCGACGGTCGCGGCAGTGCTGGCGATCTGCACGGCGGCCGCCTACGCGCAGAGTGCCGGGCCGGCGCCT
>Ga0209591_10002838_pt1 | contig 20476 bp, 15 predicted proteins | sample MAT01_FD_187207 | JGI IMG/M metagenome (GOLD analysis project Ga0209591, IMG submission 187207) | Freshwater microbial communities from Lake Fryxell liftoff mats and glacier meltwater in Antarctica - MAT-01 (SPAdes) (version 2) | ecosystem: Environmental > Aquatic > Freshwater > Ice > Liftoff... | reverse complement strand
ATGACCAATGACCAATGACCAATGACCAATGACCAATGACCAATGACCAATGACCAATGACCAATGACCAATGACCAATGACCAATGACCAATGACCAATGACCAATGACCAATGACCAATGACTAAAATTATGCTTCCCTTCATCCGGTCAGATTTAGCCCAATTCACTGCTTATAAACCTCACCCCAGTAGCGATACAGCCGATTCTGTTCCCACACAGTTTGATCGCCTGGATACAAATGAAAGCCCCTACGATTTACCACCTGAGTTAAAAGAGAAGCTGGCTTGGACGTATCAGCAAGTAATTGAAACAAATCGTTATCCTGATGGCGGACATGAAACACTTAAAGATGCGATCGCACAGTACGTCAATGAATCAGCCGCCCTCTCGCTCTCTAATACTGCTGCCAATATTTCTGTTGGCAATGGTTCAGATGAACTAATCCGCTCATTATTAATCGCCACCTGTCTAGGAGGAGAAGGTTCAATTCTAGTTGCCAATCCCACTTTTTCTATGTACAAAATTTTGGCACAAACTTTGGGCATTCCTGTAGTGGCGGTGGGTAGAAATGAAACAAATTTTGAAATTGACATCAGCGCCGCACAGTCTGCGATCAAACAAACTCAAAATCCCCCGATTCGCGTAGTTTTTGTAGTGCATCCCAATTCGCCAACTGCCAATAGCTTAACTGCGGCAGAGTTGGCATGGTTAAAAAGTTTACCAGATCATATTTTGGTAGTCATTGATGAAGCTTACTTTGAATTCAGCCAAACTACCTTATTAGGCGAATTAGCACAGCGCCCTAATTGGGTGATATTACGCACTTTTTCTAAAGCTTTCCGCTTGGCATCTCTCCGTGTTGGCTATTGTGTCGCTCATCCCGAAGCGATCGCCATTTTAGAAAAAGTTCGCTTACCATACAATCTCCCCAGCTTTTCCATAGCAGCAGCATTAGTTGCTTTACAAAACCGTACACTCTTGCTGGAGTCAATTCCCCAAACCCTGAGCGAACGAGCCAAACTCATAGAGATTTTGTCCCAGCAACCAGAACTACAAATTACCGCAAGTGCTGCTAACTTTATTTACCTGCGTCTTCAACCAAATGCCTTTAATTCCCAAGATGCTGCTTTAAAAACTTTTCACCAGAAACTTAGAACACTGGGTACTTTTGTACGACACATTAGCGGAGGATTGCGAATTACTGTAGGGACTATTGAGGAAAACGCCCGCACCGTAAATCGAGTCCAAGCTATTTTGGCAAATTTGGAATCTTAGAAATTCACTCAGTAATTAAATCGGCTGTCTACCTCGCTGTCCAAACGGCGTACTATTCCAACTGTTTGTGGCAGCACCCCCACTAAAAGAGCAAAGGCAACATCCGGCAAAAGAGCCACTATTTCCGGTGGAAAGTATTGTTCAAATTGATCGAGAATCTTTTGGACTCGCTGCCCAGACACCGGGTTTTCTGTAATTTGTTTAATCAATCGAATCCACTGTCGCCTAATCAAGTAAGCCTTCTGGCGCTCTTCATTAGATTCGGGAGTTAATAAAGACAGATTGCCTATGGGCAGTGCCCTTTGGCAATCACAATCATAATCACCACCTACGGCAGCCCCTGGCCCAGCAAACTCTGCATGGTAGCGTTTAAAGAGTATTAATCCATTTCGCCTACGACTATTGACGATGAAAACTTCTCCACTATGCAAACGTGTCAGAATATCCGAGCCTTCCGATTGCTCAGTTCCATCTGGCATCACAACATAGTCAAGGAAACTAGTTTCAGGGTAATAAGTTGATACCATAGAGGTCTGATAGCGTCGATGCTTTTCGCTATCCATGTTTTTTAAACTTTTAACGAATTTGGTAGTACTATGCACTTCAAAACGGAACTAGTTGTTATGTCAAATCAGGTTTTTAAATTCTTTTATTATCAACAGTCTTAGGTTAATTTAACCAAGACTTATGTATAAATAGGCATCGCTCAGTAATTGAGTAACTATATTTTATGAGATATAACTACATTTGTCTCCAGACTACAGGAGTGTTTTGTTAAAGTTTTTATAAAGATGAATATCTTAATTACAAAGTTATTATGAGGAATTGATTATTTTTTAATCGTAATTTAAAATTATTTTTATTATAATCCATTTATCTATGTATATCAATATTTGTTAATAATAAATTAAAAAATCCAAACAAAATACATTTTTATTAATATAACTAATATAGCGCTTATCGTTTGTATGCAATACACTCTCACCTTTATTTTAAAAGCAAAGAGGCTTACTCTGCTTCCCTTATAGGGAAGGAACTGGGGTTAGGTCTGTATTGAAATTAACTGATAAGCGCTATAGGTGTCCTTAAAAAGGATAAATAAATATCCTCGAAAAGAATTATCAAAAACTATATACTTAATTAATAAAGTCGCTTTTAAATTCACATTTTTTAGTTTTTACCAAGTTATTTAGTTATACTTAGTTAAGGTGAGCTAGATTTTTAATTAGGTTAGTTTGACTTAATTGCCGATATTGGTGACAGATTTTATTCAAAGCGATTGCAACATCAAAATTTACAATTGCTAAAAAATCAGATAGTGGAGTCATAAGTTAGGCGCTTATGCAATAACATCTGGCTTGAGCGTTTGAGGAAAAATGTACTCCAATTCGATTCGACTTTATGTACCCGATATCCCAGCTTGAAATAAAGCTGCCTTGCTTGATGGTTATTTTCCAAAACATGGAGATATAAGTCTTGAAATCCCCACTCGTGAGAAACTTTTTCACAGCTAGTCAGTAACCCTGAAGCCACACCATACCTACGATATTTGGGGTGAACCGCTAAATTAGATAAGTAAGGAAAACCTATGTCAACCTGGCTCCAGGAATTACTGTAACGTACACCCAGTTCTACAGTTCCTACTAAGTTATTAGCCACACCAGTAGCTTCAAGGGCTACTAAACAAACATGACGGGGCGCAGGTGATGCCATGCGATGCCTTAAGTCTTCGTAAATACCCAGACGTAACAATGGGAAAGCCCATCCCCACATCCCATTTTGGGAGTGAAAGCTTTCGGCAATAATTTGGGCAACACCAGTCAAATCAGCAGGTGTTGCGGTACGAATTTGGAATTGGCAGGAAGCTGGGTCGATTGGCTGTTGGTGGTATGGGTAAAAAAACCGATATTTCAAGGTTAGTTTAGTATTGATTTTATTCAACAAAAATTTTCTTAAATATTCTCAGACACCATTTAAATTGAATGAAAACTGAAGAGGTGTCCAGGAAATGGAACTGACCTACAGTTTCATAAATCTATAATCTTAAGTTTAGTAGGTTCAAGTATATCTCTTGTTTGAGATAGAGAGGAGATTAGTCCGTTTATCACAAAAATATTTGTAAAGTAGTACAGGTTTAGGTAATCGGGCAGAAAATATAGCATAACCTGTCTGTGGGCAGCACTCACAAAATTGTTAGGTAAGTACACCAACGGCAAACTCTGGTTTAAAACTACCTTTGGTTGCAGCACTGAACTTGTTTTTGCATTTGCCGTTACACTAACATTACTGGGTTACTAGGTCATAAAAACAGGCTGTACAGGTACTGGGGCAAAAATCTGCAAGATTATTTAATTCCCAATTGCCAACTTTTTGACCACTAACACTTATTTTAATGATAGTTCTGATTGCTAAATTCCAAAGCGGCATCTGTCTAATAGTATACTTTAGGCTTTAAATCTTATTGTTTTAATATTTTTGACTCTACCACGACTACCATAAATAAAATTTACCTGCAAGTGTTAGTAAAACTGCTGCGGAGGGAAAACTTAATATACAGCTTCATCTAGATTTTTCAACTAGCTATGAGCGCTGTGTGTAATATGAGACATTACTCACTGGAGGTGAAAGAAGATTTGGCAAGCAATCATCGACTCTGTAACCCTAAAACTGATTATGAAAGCAATTACACTGCATTAAAGTAAATGGTAATCGGCACAAGCCATTGAGACAAATTACTGTGAGCAAACGCTCCTACACTCAGCAGTCATGTAGTCAAGCAGCTTTATTGGTCGAAATGCTCTGCTTTTACCTGACTTATAAAAATCCTTACCTGACCAGATTATTCTTTATCCGACTGCCGTTGCAGCAGGAACGCGGTGCATGAAATCCCAAGCAAACAGTAAGCCTAAAATTTTGGTTGTCGATGACGAACCAGACAACCTTGACTTGCTTTATCGCACTTTCTATCGCGACTATAAAGTGCTGAGGGCAATCTCTGGTCCTGCGGCGCTAGATCTGCTGGCTCAAGAGGGAGAGGTCGCAGTGATCATCTCCGATCAGCGGATGCCGATGATGAGCGGTACAGAATTTTTGAGCCTAACAGCAACTCAATATCCAGATATTATTCGGATTATTTTAACTGGCTACACCGATGTCGAAGACCTGGTAGAAGCAATCAACGCTGGTAAGGTATTCAAATATGTCACTAAACCGTGGGAAGCAGAGGAACTCAAAGCAGTGGTACGCCAAGCTTTGGATACCCACAATGTCCTCAAAGCTCGCACCCGCGAACTTACCCGCACACTCCGACAAGAATCGCTGCTAAATACCGTCACAAATACGATTCGCAGTGCCTTAGACTATCGGCAAATTTTGCAGGCAATTGTAGATACAGTGGGTCATATGTTGGAGGTGGATGTTTGCCTGTTGCGTCCCTTCCAAGATGAGCAGTTGGCGGATAAAGGATTTATTTATCAGAAGGCTCTTTCTAAAGAAGTAGGGGAGCATGGGATCTGGGGTGCAGAGCAGCAGAGGAGCAGAGGGGAAGTTGCAGTAAGTCTTACGTCTGTGTCTCCTATCCCTTCTCTCTCCCCTATCTCCAAAGGAAGTTTTGAGTCTCCCCATCCTCTTGTTTCCCCTCAGCCTCTTTTGATTCAAACTGTGTGGGAAACCCGTGAAGTCCAAGTGATTCATGATGTGATCGATGACGATCGCATTCAGGGTAATACTCCCGAGCTGCGTCAACGTGGGGAAGCTTTTGCTGCCGCTAACATTTGTTCTAGCTTAGTTGTGCCATTGATCTGCCAACAAGAACTGATGGCAGTGCTGGCACTGCACCAGTGTTCTGTGCCCCGCTTCTGGGGGGATGATGAGGTGCAGCTAGTGTTGATGGTAGCGGATCAGGCAGCCTTGGCTTTGTCTCAAGCTTATGCTTACGAACAAGTACGTGCCCTTGCCAAGCGAGAAGCCTTAATTAATACGATTACTAGCGCGATTCGCTCTAGCTTAGACCCTCAAGATATTTTTGCGGCGATCACCCAACAACTGGGACAAGCCTTACAAGTCGATGGCTGTGTTCTGTCTCTGTGGACAGAGGAAGATGAGTTTGTCCAGTGTGTAGGCTTGTATGACAGTTTTCAACATCCTGAAAATTTGCGTAGGCACAGCCCAAACCAGGCATCGCCATCTCTAGACAAAAATTTAAGCAGCAATAATAACTTATTTACCCAGAGAATACCCTACTCTCAAGCATCTATACAGGAGAATCCAATCCTTCAACAAATGCTACAGACACGTGAACCTGTGGTAATTGGTAATGTGAGCCATTCTCCCTCAGATGTGCAGGGTTTTAATTTGTCTTTAAAAATGCCAGGGCGATCGCTAATGTTTGTGCCATTATTAGCTGATGGTAAATGTATCGGTAGTATTACCATGCATGAAGGTAATAAAGTCCGCCGATGGCTGTCATCTGATATTGATTTGGCTAAAGCTGTAGCCGCTCAAGCCGCGATCGCTGTGCAGCAGTCACACTTGTATCAAAAGACTCGTGAACAAGCGGAACGTTTACTGGAATTAGACAAACAAAAAACCGAATTTTTCCAAAATATCTCCCACGAGTTTCGTACACCGATCACCTTGATTCAAGGGCCTTTAGAGTCGGCGGTGGCGGCTGGTGAAGGATTATCTTACTCTCAAAGTGCGATCGCCCTGCGTAACTCCCGCCGCTTACTACGACTGGTAAATCAACTTCTCGATCTACAACGTCTAGATGCAGGGAGAATGCAGCCTAGCTTCCGCCCTTGCGATTTAGTCGAATTTGTCAGCCAAATTGTTGAGTCTTTTCGCCCCTACTGTGAGAAAAAGGGACTGCATCTCGACACCCAGTTAGATGAATGTTCTCCGGTGTACTTGGATATGGAAAAATTTGACAAGGTGGTTTACAACCTTCTGTCAAATGCCATGAAGTTTACTCCCGAAGGTGGGACGATCAAAGTCAGACTCAAATCTGAAGGCGATCGTTGCATATTGCAAGTACAAGATACTGGAATTGGCATTGTTAAAGAACAGATTCCCTACCTATTTGAGCGCTTCCGCCAAGCTGAAGGTTCAGCAAACCGCTCCTATGAAGGCAGTGGTTTGGGTTTAGCTTTAGTTAAAGAGTTGGTAGAATTACATGGTGGTCAAGTCACTGTGGAATCAGTTTACGGCGAAGGCACTACCTTTAGTTTATGGCTGGTGACTGGAAATGCTCATTTACCCGCACCACAAGTACTAGAAACGGCTGCCGATCTGAATACAAGCCGCGCTAGCGTAGAATTGGCTGATTTAGAACTGGTAGAATCAACAACAGACAATATTGAAGATATTACAAGAAACTTTTCCCCCAGTATTGATACTCAAGACTCAGCCCTTAAAACTCAGCAACGCCAAACCGCTCAACAGGAGGAACCCCCGCACACGGCTGGCTCCTCAATTTTAGTTGTAGATGACAACCCGGATTTGCGAAACTATGTATCTGAAATTTTCCGTCGCAACGGGTATTATGTCCAGACAGCTCGTAACGGTTCGGAAGGGTATGCGATCGCTAAGGAAATTATACCAAACTTGATTGTGACTGACTTAATGATGCCCTTGGTAAGCGGACTTGAGATGATTCAGATGATCCGCAATGAGGACAGATTGAAAGGAATACCAATCATTCTGCTGACAGCGAAAGTAGACCAAGAAACCCGCATCGAAGGTACAGAACAGGGCGCAGATGCTTATTTAGCAAAACCATTCAATGACCGGGAACTTTTGGCGGAAGTTCGCAATCTTTTAGCGTTGAAGGAAAATGAACGCCGAATTGTCGAGTTAAATACTTATCTAACAGAATCGGTGCTAAAGCGCTTTTTGCCGGCTGTATTGGTGCAGAAAGCCGCAACCGGAGATTTAACGTTAGATTTGCGCCCAGAACCACGCTTAATTACAGTTTTGTTTAGTGACATTGTGGGTTTTACACAGCTATCAAATACTCTCAGATCACGGCGAGTAGCAGAGTTGTTGAATGAATATTTAGAAGTTATGACCAAGGTTGTATTTGGCAATGGCGGCACTGTAGATAAATTTATGGGAGACGCTATTTTAGCTTTATACGGAGCCCCGGAAGAACTAACCCCCAATGAACAGGTGCGTCGTGCCATCAATACAGCAAGAGCAATGCACCACTCATTGGCTGACTTGAACCAGCGCTGGCGAGACCAAGGTGTATTCGATGGCGACAAACTTTCTAGCGTACAATTCCGGTGCGGTATCCACCAAGGTACAGCTGTTGTGGGAATGTTTGGTAGCGCTCTACGTGCTGATTATACTGCCATTGGCCCAAGTGTGAATATTGCTGCAAGGTTGCAAGCTGCCGCTCTTCCCGGTACGATCTTGGTTTCTGCTGCCGTGGCAGATTATTTGCAGGAAGAAGAAATTACTAAAGGTAGCCCGTTAGAACTTAAAGGAGTAGATGAAACAGTTTTAACCTTTGCTGTTACACCAGAGGCAATAGTTAATCGCTAAAATTTAGATTGGTATTGTAAAGCATTAGCAATTAGTTAAGAGTGCCTAATCATATCCAGTTTAAAATATAATATGACACCATCAGTTGCAGGCAAAACTCCAATTCCAGCCAAAATCTGGAGGCGACACACTGACCCACCAGGGTTGTGGATTTTTATTGTTATTGGTTCAGTCTCTCTGCACTTCCTGGCCTTCTGGCTGATGCGCTCATCTAATGCATTTAGTCTGTGGTTTCCCGAGCAAAGTCAATCTGCTGTTCCCATTGAATTGATAGACATTGCTCCCAAAACAAAATCAACAGCTAAAATAGTTTCGCCAAAGCGACTATCTACAAATCAAAAGTTTATACCAGCACGTTCACCGTCAATAAATCAAAATGTTGGCGTAACAAATTCAACTGAGAATCTCCAGCAGAAGAGCCGAACTTACGCATCTAAACCTAGTAGCCCACCCTTTCGGCAACAGACAGTTCCCACACCGACACCGACACCGATATCTAAAGTTCCAGTTAGTAATCTCCCTTTGAACCGCCGTCAAGAAATCAAACTGGGAAAGGGAACGCCATTACCAACAGGTATTCCATCGGAACCACCAGTTTCAAAAGCTGAAAACCGTGAAACTCCAGGTATCCGCACTCAGGAGACTCCACAAACTCCTACGAGAGAAACTCCACCCACTTCTACAAGAGAAACTCCACCTACTTCCACCGAGGAAACTCCACAAACTCCTACGAGAGAAACCCCACCTACTTCCACTGAGGAAACCCCACAAACTCCTACCAGAGAAACCCCACAAACTCCCACTGAGAAAACTCCACCAACTTCAACACAGGGAGCATCGGTAGCAATAGTAGCCGCTTTACTTAGAGACGAAGTAAGTAACTTGATACAAGCAGGAAGATTGCGACAAGATGCTTTACCCGACGTTATCGCTTTATACAGGGGCAGCAACACAAAACAATTGGACTCAAGTTTTCTCCCCCGCGATTCCGAAGTTCAACCTGCACAGATCCTTGCTAGCTTGGTAATTGATAACAATGGTAACTTTCGACAGGCTGTAGTTATAGAGATAGAACCAGCAAGACTACAAAGTGAAAAAAGCACGTATGAGCGCGTCATTAGCGAGGTTTTCAAAACAGAAAACTTTCTTGCTGCTCACAACAACGATGGCACAAAACCAGATTTGAGCAATCTGTTTGTACGCATCAAAATCCAGCCTGTCAATTCCAATTAAATACTTGAATTTTTACAAAAACTGTGTTATGTTTATGGAGTTGCAGATTTGCGGGTGTAGTTTAGTGGCAAAACTATAGCCTTCCAAGCTATTAATGCGGGTTCGATTCCCGCCACCCGCTTAGAGAGAAAAAGCCCTAAAAAGTCTACTTTTCAGGGGCTTGAACTGAGTAAAATTTTCTGAACACTTAGATAATTTTGACGTAAACCGTTATTGCCGTAGAAATTTGATTTTTGAAAGCTAGAGTGTTGTTCGTTTACCTTCGAGAATTTCTGTTGCTTTCTGGGCAGAAAGTGGTCGGTAGAATAGAAAGCCTTGGACATCTTCGCAGTTGATAGATTTCAAAAACTCCAGTTCTTCTTCCTTCTCTACCCCTTCGGCTATCAGCTTTAACCCCAAGCTATGCCCCAAACTAACTATGGCCTTAATAATATGAGCTACTTTAACATCCTGCGTTAAATCTTGGACAAAAGACTTGTCGATTTTCAGATTGTGGAGTGGCAAAAGCTGTATGCGGGAGAGGGAAGAATGTCCAGTACCAAAGTCATCGATGGAGATGTGAACGCCCATTTGCTGTAGTTCATGTAACACCATTATGGTGAAGTCTAGATCCTCAATGACCGTGCTTTCAGTAATTTCTAACTCCAAAAAGTGTGGTTCTAGCCCCGTTTGTTCTAAAATTTTGGCTATAGTCTCCAGCAAATTGGATTGACGGAACTGTTTAAGAGAAAAATTAACAGCGATCATCAGGGGTGGTAATCCTGCATCTTGCCAGGCTTTATTTTGGCTACAAGCTGTCCGCAGCACCCATTCGCCTATGGGAATAATTAATCCACTTTCTTCAGCGAGGGGAATGAAGACATTGGGTGCAACCAATCCCATCTCTGGATGCTGCCAACGCAATAGAGCTTCCATACCAGTAATTTGCTGTGTGGCAATGTTCACACGAGGTTGATAGTACACCGAAAACTCTTTGCGTTGTAGAGCATAGCGCAAGCTCTTTTCTAAAGTCAGGAGTTCAGGATTCTTAGCATTCAGGGAAACACTGTAAAATTGGTAGTTATTCCGCCCTTTGTCTTTAGCATGGTACAAAGCAGCATCAGCGTGTTGGATCAGTATTTCAGGGTCAGAACTGTTGTGATCAAGTAACGCAATACCAAGGCTAGCACTTATATAAAGTTCATGCCCTTGAAGGTGGAACGCATCCTCTAACATTTGTAAAATTCTCTGTGCCACCTGGGTTATCTCTTCGATATTACTAACTCGGGGAAGTAAAATAGTGAATTCATCGCCTCCCCAACGAGCTACGGTATCTCCCTTTCTGAGTGAATCTTTTAATCTTTGAGCAACGCTTTGTAATAACTGGTCTCCCAGTGTATGCCCCAGAGTGTCATTGATCACCTTAAAGCGATCCAAGTCGAGGAAGATCACAGCTAAACTTTCCCCATTCCGAATTGCGTTGGACATGGTTTTGCCAAGCATCTCGTTAAATAGTAGGCGATTGGGCAACCCTGTGAGCATATCATGGAGGGCTTGATAGCGAATTGTTTCTTCTGCCCGTTGACGCTGCCGCGCACCAGTGATACTGGCAGCCAGCGTCAAAAGGGTAGATTCTTCGTGCTTTGACCAATGACGCTCAAAGGTGCAGTCTGCCAAGCCAAGATAACCCCAGAATTCATTTTCCAACCGGAGAGGCACCAGGAGAAGGGATTGAATACCATCTCGAATCAGGAATTCTTGTTCGGCGACAGGAAAATTTTGGGTGAGTCCGCTAATCGACTGACCGCTAGAGAGAACAGTGTACCAACGGGCTAATCCAGAAGCTTGATAAGGCTGATTCTGCCAATGGTGCTGGGTAGGTTCGATAAAGGATTGTGTCCATTCAAACCGTAGACTCACTGCTATTTCCCCTGTATCAGGATGGAGATGATTCTGAAAAAGATAGGTACGATCTGCCTTGGCAGCTTCACCCAGTACAGCTAGAGATCGATCAATACCTGTTTCGTAATTCATTTCCCCTAGCAAATAATTGGCGGCTTCTGCAACTGCCTGTAATAAGCGATCGCGCTGGTGGAGTTCGGCTGTGGCTTGCTTTTGCTCTGTAATATCCCTAATAATAAAAGTTCTAATTAGATCACTTTCAGGAAGGTAGAGAACGGATTGTTCAAAAACTTCTGTGCCTACTTCTACCTCCCGCACAAAAGAATTTTTTTCTAGATTCTTAACTTCACTTAGGAGTCCTGTTAAAATAGGGTGTTTGGTTCCAACTTCCCTGAGTTTGGGAAACTTGAGAGTTGCGGCTGGATTGAGATAAGTCACTTTTCCCTCGAAATCCATCTCAATAATTGGATTGGGGATAAGTTCAGGGAAAGATGCTAGACGAGCTAGGGCAGATTCACTACCTGCTTCAAAGGTAGGATCAATAGCTACGGTTTGAAAAGGATTAGCATAACTGGCTTGCTCTGACAGGAAATCAGATAAGTCTTCAACATCACAAAATTCCGAAAATGCTTGTTCTGAGAGATGGGAAATAGAATAATATTTGGCTTGAGCTTGATTATTACCAAACGCAATGACATCGCAATGCCTGAGGTTGTGAGAGAAGCATTTAGTGCCATTCACGAATAAGCCATTAGTACTTCCTTTCCCTTTGTAGTTGCCATCAATAATCTGGAAGCCATATTGGTCAGTCTCTGGAACAGTTACTCGCAATAAAATTGCATGTTGCATTGATACTGACCGGGAAGTTAGGACAATAGTGTTTGCAGAATGCCGCCCCAGAGAATAAGTAGTCTCTTGCAGGGGGATAGTCTGCCGCCCTTTCTGGTCTTGAATAACTAACAGATGGCGTATTTTTTCCCGCTCATTTCCTAGCATGGCTGTTCCTCAAATTCTCATATCTTTATGTCTTAGTCGGAAAAATATTGCTTTCATAACTTCCGAGTTTTAGACTTCACTTTTGGAAAAATTTAATTGAGCAAATTTTTGCCATCTGTGATCCCAAAATAGATATGAGGGCGTATTCCAGCCCTTTTGCTCAGGATTGATTTTTTGGAATGAGATGGCTAATTGTTCAATCAGTTTTTGCGGTAGAAGTTCTAGCTGTTTTCTCAGCTTATACATAAGTTGTCAACTTTTTCCTCGGAATCGATCATCGAACCTTTCCTTTCTTAGGATACCCAGAATAAAATCAAACACCGTATAGAATATATGGTATATTTGCGGATTTTTATGCTGAGTGGTGGGGAAATTCCGAATTATACAAATAACCGTCTTATTTTTATTTTTTAATTAGTCAAATAATAGCGCCTCACGAAATTTTACGAAATAGATAGTAGCAGTTCTCGTTTACGTGAGGTACACCCGTAGGGGCAGGGCATACCGTGCCCCTACACCTTGGGATATAACGTTGTACCGCATCTGAATGGGAACATAAATCTCTAAATTTTAAAAAGGATTATAGAGTAAACTAAAATATATGCCTTTTTCTTGTAATGTTCTCTCATTGGAGTTAACAGATACTAAAGGAATGCCCCAGTCAAGACGAATGGTGAAGCGATCGCCCTGTGACCAACGCAACCCCAAACCAACGGCAGCCAGGGTATTAGGATCGGGATTCTCTCTACCAGAGCTGTTCCAGCCAACACCAAAATCAACAAAGGGGACGACCTGCAAGGTACTATCTATCTGCGATGAGCGCAGAATCGGTATTCTAACTTCAGCAGAAACAAAAGTGGCATTATCTGTCAATAGGTAATCTTGGCGGTAGCCTCGAATACTATCCTGCCCACCTAAACCAAATTGCTCTATGGGTAAAAGTGTTCTAGATGCTAGCTGCGTATTTAAACGTAATAATAATAAAGTTTCAGGAGCTAAAAGGCGTGCCCACTGCGCCTGTCCTTGCCAAGCAAAAAAACGGCCATCGGGAGGATTTTGATTAATCGTGGCATTCAACGCATCTATGCCCAAACTAAATTGAGAGCGTAGGGCGATGACTTCACGGCTGTTACGACTCGTCCATTCTTGAAAAAATTGCAACGCAGATACCCTGGTGCGTCCCTGTTCATCAGCACCAGGCGAAATTTCAGACGCGGGCACCCTTTCTCTTTGTAAAAGGGAGGAGATACTACTTTCACGTCGGGAGACTCTCAGCCCAAGGGCGAATTCTTCTGTGGGAGTTTGGACTATGGGTTGACGGAATGTTAGTTCGTAGTAGCGAGAGTCCGATTGGATATCTAAAATGTTGAAAGGACGTTCAATTACATTGCTTGATGTGATGCCATAGTTGAAGGTAAGGGTTCCGTTGCGGGGATTAAGAGGCAATGTGTAACTAGCATCAAAGGAGTTGCTACCATCGGTGTTAGTGTATCCTAAACTCAGACCATCTCCAAATCCGAGTAAGTTGGCTTCATTCAATTGTAATCGGCGGCGGAAACTGCCAACACTAGGCGATCGCCCGTTATCAAGAACTATTTGGCTACTAAAGGTTTTTGCCTCGCTGATCTTGACTTCTAAGAGACTCGCACCAGTCCGTGATCCTGCTGAGAGTTCAGCAGACAGGTTTTGAATCAAAGGATTAAGTTGCAGAAGTTGCAGTGCCTCTAGTAAACGCTGCCGATTCAGAGGCGGTGATGTAGCTATTGCTAGTCGGCTACGGACATAATTGGGATTCAATCGCCGAGTACCAGTTACCTGGATATCTTCCAACTTACCTTCAACCACTTGAATTTTGACGGTACCGGATTGAATTGTTTGAGGTGGAATATAGGCACCAGAAGTAATGTAACCATTTTTGATGTATAAGTCAGTAATTTTAGAGCGTGCCTGATACACTTCAGTCAGTGATATTGGTCGTTTGGTAAATTCAGCAGTGGCTTGGGCTAATTCTTCCAGACTGAAAACTGTGCTACCAATAACTTCAAACCGCTCAACAATAATAGTTTGAGGAAACTTGCTAGGTTGTGGTTCCTCATATGTGGGAATTGGGGTAGAGGGTGGAAATAGTTCGGCTGGTGGGGGGAGTGGCTGTGGCAGTTCGGGTGAGGGAAGTGGGGAAGGTGCAGGTGGCTGGATATCCTGTGGCGATGGGAGTTGTTGCGACAGGATGAAATTACTAGTTACTAATTGTGTAGTATCAACAGCCTGAGCTTTTAGTGTACTAGAAGATATACTGTTGAACAATACAAGCATACTCAGCGGTAAGCAGAACACTATAAAATTCTGAGGATATTTATCGATCATTGCACTGGACTATTTTTTGTCAGGAACTATGGGATTATACGAAGACTGCCTCAGATATGAATCTTACTTTATTGATACCAGACAGCGATCGCCCCAAAGGTCATTTGTCATTCTTACTTCTCCCCACTCCCCACTCCCCCTTGGCGTTCACACTTAAAACCTCGATTCTGCCAAGCTTGCATATCCACCTCGGCAAGTCTGGTGACATTTGAGCATTGCGGTTGAATAACTTGACTTAAAATCGCCCAAAGTAAGCTGCGCCCTAAATCTAGTCCAGTCTTCAGCCTAGATTCACGATTACCAGGAATACCCGACTCCTGAACAATCTCTAGCTCTACCCAAATACCATGAGCGCCCAAAAGAATCTGTGCCATCCATTTAGCTCTGGGTAAATGACTCTGGGAAGTAATCAACATGACTTTATGCACTCCCCAACGCCGCAGAATCGGAATACTATAATAAAAATTTTCAAATGTAGAATTAGCGCACTTTTCTAACCAAACCTTTTGTAAGTCTGCTAATTCCCGCTGAAAAATTAACCATATACAAGGATCAGGAGAACCATGAGAAATCAAGATTGGAATTTGCGGGTATTGTTTTGCTTGTTGGACGACATAAATTTCTCGACGAATGCTGCCACCAAGTACAAAAAAGGCATCTACTGGCCTAAAAGAAGCAAAAACTAAGGTTATAGTAGTAAAAACTAGCCAAGTCCCGATAACAAAGCAAAATCCAAAAGTTAGTTTTTGTAACAATTGCCACAGATGATTAAAGTTTTCTGTAATGGAAATTAATGATTTGATAGTAAATTTGCGTTTCATGACTTAAGTAAAAAAAGCTGATTTGATAACTGTCCAACAGTAATCCAATTCAGTGCTGAAAGTGCTATCTTATGAAAGTAATCTAAAGTGCATACATGACGCTAATCAAAGTGTCACACGGTCAGTATAGCCTTCCTGAAAAGGCTTACAAACCGAGAAATGATTGTTAATAACTAATGCAGTATTTTCGGCATCATTAAACGAAAAAAAAATGATGAGAATTTCATAGCTAATTTTGGAGTATAAAAACTTAAAATTTTCTGGAAAGCCTGATTGCTAGACTGTCAACAACACTATTATTTCAGCTGATATACATGAAACAATCTGCGAAAAGTTACTCACTGCTCCAAGTAGCCTTGATTGGTGGAGCGATCGCCACGACTACTACTATGTCTGTGTTCGGCTCTGCTTGGACTCGTGGTGTCCGTGCTGCCCTAACCCTACAAGACAGCCCAAAAGCAATAGTTGACCAAGTATGGCAACTGGTGAATCATGAATATGTCGATGGCAAATTTAATCAACAAAATTGGCAAGCAACCAGACAAAGCCTGTTGAGTAAAGACTATTCTTCTCGGGAAGAAGCTTATGCTGCCATCCGCGAAGCTTTACAAAAGTTGGGAGATCCTTATACCCGGTTTTTAGACCCCAAACAGTTTGAAGCCCTGACTAGCCAAACATCTGGAGAAATCTCCGGCATTGGTATTCGGATGGAAGTGAACGAAAAAACTAAGCGGCTCACTGTTGTCGAAGCCATAGAGAATTCCCCAGCCCTGAAAGCTGGGATTAAACCAGGCGATGAAATTTTGGCAATTGACGGCAAACCCACTCTCAAGATGAAAGTGGATGATGCCTCCAAGCTAATTCGCGGCAAAGCGGGTACTTCCATCAAGCTACGGCTGGGACGAATGAGGCAAAGTGCCTTTGATGTGAAGTTGACAAGGGCAAATATTGAAGTGCCAACGGTACGTTATACCCTCAAACAAGAAGGGAATCGACGCATTGGCTATATTCGCTTGCGAGAATTTAGCTCTCACGCCGCAGAGCAAATGCAACGAGCCATCCGCGATTTGAACGGTAAAAAAGTTGATTCTTATGTACTGGATTTGCGAGGAAATCCTGGCGGTTTGTTGCAATCGAGCATTGAAATTGCTCGGATGTGGTATGATAACGGCGCAATTGTCAAGACAGTAGACCGTGTAGGCGGCACTGAGGAAACTAAAGCCAATCGCACTGCTCTAACAAATCGTCCCTTAGCGGTATTAGTTGATGGTAATTCAGCTAGTGCTAGCGAAATCCTTACAGGCGCACTCAAAGATAATAAACGGGCAGTAGTTGTCGGCGGTCAAACCTTTGGTAAGGCGTTGGTTCAGTCAGTTCATGAACTCGCAGATGGTTCTGGCTTGGCTGTCACCATTGCCCATTACTACACACCTGCGGGAACGGATATCAACCATAAAGGGATTACGCCGGATATTAAGGTAGACTTGACAGAGCCACAAGAGCGGCAGTTGGCTTCTAATCCAGATTTAATTGGAACTAAGAGCGATCCGCAATATGCCCGGGCGATCGCAATTCTATCCGCTAACAACTTTGTCCAACCGCCGGCAAATCAACCGACTCGACCCATGAGCCGCGCTGGTGAATTGAAATTTTAGGTAAGTGATTTGTTTGTTAACAGATGTTGATATATTCCCAAATCCAGGTTTTTGGAGTTATGAATACTAGCTAGTAATCTCATCTACAAAGTCTCAGATTTATGAATCATCAACCAGTTGATATAACCACCGTCACCAGCTTTTTGCCAATGGTGTCGGTGGTTATTCCTATTTATAACGGTGAGACAGATTTACCAGATTTGCTCAATTGTCTATTGTCTCAAACTTACCCAAAAGACCGGGTAGAGTACTTATTGGTGGACAATAATAGTAGCGATCGCACTCTCACCATCCTGAAAACATCTGCCGAAAATTGCCCAATTACAATTCACCCGTTGAGCGAAAACCACATTCAAAGCTCATACGCTGCTCGTAATACTGGGATTCGTGCGGCTGTGGGCGAAATTATAGTTTTTACCGATGCTGATTGTCGTCCACAACCGCAATGGTTAGATACATTAATTCTGCCTTTTGTCAACAAAGAAGTGGTGATGGTCGCTGGTGAAATTTTGGCGCTACCAGGCAAAACTCTGTTAGAAGAACAGGCAGACCGTGAAGAAACTCTATCGCAAAAACATACCCTTGCCCATTCCTTTCGTCCCTATGGTCAAACCGCTAATTTAGCGATTCGACGCATCGCCTTAGAAAAAGCGGGTTTATTTCGCCCCTATCTTACTACTGGGGGTGATGCAGACATTTGCTGGCGGATTTTAGAGGAAAACATCGGGCGTTTGGAATTTGCCCCAGAGGCGATCGTTCAGCACCGCCACCGGGCTACACTCAAAGAACTGCAAAGTCAATGGCGGCGGTATGGACGCTCAAATCGTTACCTACACGAACTACACGGTGTAGATTTGATGCGAGAGATTACACTCAAAGAATGCGGCTATCGCTTAGTACGTTGGTTATTAAAGGAAGTACCAAGAGATATTAAGAAGGCAATCGCAGGTAAAGCGACTCCTGTAGATTTATTAAATACTCCCATTGGTTTGTTCACTGCTAGGGCGCGTACTGCTGGGCAAAGAGACGCAACATTGCCAGAGAATGCCAAGATAATTGATCGGCTTTAACAATACTAGAAAACTGGGATATTAGCAGTCCACTTTGTATGGTATTCTATGTGATCAGGGAGCCAAGTAAGAAAAACAAAGGCTATTATTCAGCCTAAAAGCATTGTCTAAAACCCTTATTTTTCCTCAAATCACAAAAGTTTTCGATCCACTAAAGGCATCTTAAGAACTATTGGAAAAATAAGTAAGATAAATATGCTGTTATCGATAAATTTTTAACTATTAAGAAAGCAAGTTCTGCTATATTTATTTACAACCTGTCCGCTTTCGCAAGAAACCCGATGCTCCCCTACTCAACAGGACTTGAAGTTTCGAGAAAGGCATGGGGATTGCTTACCCTGCCATCTTACTTTACAGCTACGGTTCATAGTTTTGTCAATTCAGTAATATGAACGTAGATGGATTTAGCCAACAGAGAGAGAAATTGCGCTCACACGTACAACGACTATTGCAAGGCAGTGCAATTAAGCCAAACTCACAACAAGAGACAATAACAGAGGCTTTTGAAGAACTCCACACCGCAGTCGAAGAATTATTAACAGCCTCCGAGCAGTTAGATGTAACACGAGCAGCAGTAGAGAAAGAGCGCCAGCGTTATCAAGAATTGTTTGAGTTTGCTCCCGATGGTTATTTAGTAACTGATACAGCAGGGAAAATTCAAGAGGCTAACCGTGCAGCGGCAACTTTACTCTGTGTGCGCCAAAAGTATCTAGCAGGTAAACTATTAATTGTCTTTATTGCTCAACAAGACCGCCAGTTTTTTAGCTCTCAGATGAACAATTCGCAGGAGTCACTGGACTGGGAAATTAACGTACAGCCATCGCCTTGAGTTCGACAGTAAATTATGAACAGCCAGAAGAACTGCTGAGGGATGCCGATACAGCAATGTACCAAGCCAAAGTGCTGGGCAGAGCGCGGTATGAGCTATTCAACTCAGATATGTATGCTAATACTTTGGCGAAATTGCAGTTAGAAACCGATTTGCGCCGAGCAATTGAACGCCTGGAGTTTCAAGTTTATTACCAACCGATTGTTTCCCTTACGAATGGCTCTATTTTAGGTTTTGAGGCTCTGTTGCGCTGGCAACATCCAGAGCGGCAGCAGAGGCATTAATTATGGCAAATCCCCGATGGTAAGGGTGCTGTGAACTACCCACACTGAACTGTTTTGTCAAGGTCAACACAGTCTAGTCAGGATTCTGAGAAAACCCCAAGCGATCGCTAGAATCTTTACAATAGTAAATAAGGTAAAGATGTATATCAGAGTCAAAATCAATGGCACTATTCGGATTTGGCAAAAAGGAAGTTATACCCACGCCTGACGAAGCTTTGTCAGGAAGGGCACAATCTATGTCAGTACCCGCCGCTCATTATGTCAACAAAAATCCCCTAAAACCTCCTTATCCCGATGGATTAGAAAAGGTAATTTTTGGCTTGGGCTGTTTTTGGGGTGCAGAACGCAAATTCTGGGAACTTAAAGGAGTTTACACTACCGTAGTCGGTTATGCTGCTGGGTTCACACCCAACCCTACATACGAAGAGGTATGTAGTGGACGAACCGGACACAATGAAGTGGTGTTGGTTGTGTTTGATCCCCAAGTAATTAGTTATTCTGAACTGCTCAAAGTCTTCTGGGAAAGCCACAATCCCACCCAAGGGATGCGCCAAGGTAATGATGCTGGCACTCAATACCGTTCAGGAATTTATGTATATTCTGAAAGTCAAAAGCAGCTAGCAGAAGCATCACGGTCAGCTTATCAGCAAGCTCTCAACGGTGCAGGTTATGGCAAGATTACTACAGAAATCTTGGATGCACCTGAATTTTACTACGCCGAAGCTTACCATCAGCAATACCTCGCTAAAAATCCCAACGGGTATTGTGGTTTAGGAGGGACAAATGTATCTTGTCCCGTGGGTGTAGTTGAATCGCAAGTTAGTAGTTAGCGATGTCTACGATGGTCACTGAGCTTTGTCGTTGGCATAGCCTCTCGTAGAGAAGTGCGGCCTACGCCTACGCGTAAAATACTGAAAGTATGTATTGGGATGGTGCGTTAGCCAAGGGCATAACGCACCCTACATTACGAATTACGAATTAAATGAGCTAGATGCTTTAACACTTTGACAACAGTATGTAGGTCATCCCCACGATTCAGTGACAGTGTGTAAGATAATGCATATCTCGGTGTAACCTGTTTCGTCAACTTAATAAATCTAAATTCATTACCATTGGTGATAAACCCAAAAACCGGTTTAGCCGAAGTTGCATCTGCCAACATATAAGCCAATGCTTGGGGAATTGCTGGCACTAACGAGTAATCTGCTCGTTTTGCCTCAATAACGAGAACCCAAAATGGAGGATGAAACACCAAGATATCAATACGTCCTCTAACAATCGTGCCTTCGTCTTCAGAAGAGATTTTTACCTCTTGTTCTGAGGCGATGTAGAAAGGCGGTTGATAGAAACCTGCTAGACGTAATAGTGGAGATAGCACCACCATTTTAACTACAGGTTCCAAAATAGGATATTTCGATAGATGCAAATACTCTGTCTTGACTTCGTTAAGAGATTGCTTTTCTAAGTCAGTCAACTCAGGTAAATCATCCTGCCATTCTGAAAAAAAATGTTCGTCGTCT
>Ga0209591_10002835_pt1 | contig 20480 bp, 20 predicted proteins | sample MAT01_FD_187207 | JGI IMG/M metagenome (GOLD analysis project Ga0209591, IMG submission 187207) | Freshwater microbial communities from Lake Fryxell liftoff mats and glacier meltwater in Antarctica - MAT-01 (SPAdes) (version 2) | ecosystem: Environmental > Aquatic > Freshwater > Ice > Liftoff... | reverse complement strand
TTCACACCTCTCGGGATCTCCGTAGCATACCACCCGAATCCGAAGCCTGCCGGAGGAGAGAAGTCCTGCTAAATCCAGAGGGTTCAGGTTGTTAGCGAGAGAGGTACGGCGCAGGCGAAATCAGCCAATGAGTACCCGTGGCGCATGGAGGTCCCGATCTCTTACTCCCACATTAGTCGCAGAGGGGCACGATGAAACGCATTCTCTGTTTCGGCGCGATCTTCGCACTGGCAGCTTCAGAACGGTTACCGGCGACTTGTACCGTCGCGATCGCGGGGCGCGATTTCGCAATATTGGCGGCGGACTGCATTGAGGACCGGGACGGATCCCACCCGGCCGCGTGCAAGGTATTTACCAGCCACGGCCTGGCGGTGACCCTGGCGGGCATGGTCTTCGACGGCAACACCGGGCTGGATCTGGCGACCGTCGCAACTACCGCCATGGCCCAGTCAGACTCGCCCCTGGGCGCGGCTGATCGCTTTGCCGCAATTGCCCTTCCGCAGCTTGCGCGTTCGCTGGAACGCCAGCGCGCCGAAGCTTGGGAGATGTGGCACAACCGGCTCGGCGGCGTGCTGGTCCGCGCCATTTTCGCGGGAGTCGAGGGCGGTAAGGTGGCGCTGGTCGTCCGCATGATAGAAGTGTCTTCCGAAGGGCTAGTCAAGGACCTCGGTTCCGAACTGATCGTTTCGAATGCGTCCCCGCGCGTTCGCGTGTTCTGTGAGAAGGCGGCCGCGCGGATGCGCTCCGATCCCTCGTTCAAAAGCGTGGAACCTGGTCGACTTGCTTTTGAGCTGATTCACGCTGCCGTCGCGACACCCGACGCCACCCGTGCCGAGAACTCGCTCGACGTCTCTGTCATCCGAGTCGCCAAAAACGGCGTGAAATGGTTGAATTTTGGCGCCTGTCCTGATGAAGCTCATATCGCCAAAGCGCACCGCTGAGACCAGCGCCGCGGCGTTTTGAAGCTTCAGCGGACTACCAGCGCGGCAGCACGCGGCGCCAGTTGGGGTCGACGTGTTCGCGCATTTCGGCTTCGTCGTCGCGGCGGCGGTAGGGGAGTTGGTCGTAGCGCTCGCGCAGGCGGGCGAGTTGGTCATAGTCGAGCCTTATGCCCAGGCCGGCTTTGTCGGGGATCGGCACCGTGCCGTTGGCGAACTTCACGCGGCCGCCTTCGATCACTTCGTCCTGCTCGGTTTGCCAGGGATAGTGCGTGTCGCAGGCGTGGGTGAGGTGGGGGGAGGCGGCGGCGGCGTGGGCCATGATCATCATGCTGACGCCGACATGGTTGTTCGAGTGCATCGACAGCCCCCGGCCCAGCGTTTCGCAGGTGTTCGACAAGCGCTGCTGACGGCGGATGCCGCCCCAGTAGTGGGGGTCGCTCAGGACGATCTGGACGGCTTCGAGGTCGCGCGCTTGCACGACGTCGGCAAAGGTGGTGACGGCGACGTTCGATGCGAATTCGGTGTGGATGTCCTGGGCTTGCAACCGCCGGCGGACTTCGGCCATTCCGGCCAATTCTGCACACGGGTCTTCGAGATAGCCGCCGCCCGAAAGCTCATCCTTCAGGGCGACGCCGATGTCAACCGAAGTGTCGATGCTCCAGGCGCAATTCGGGTCAATCCGCAGCGGCACCGTGGGGCCGAACTCAGCCCGCAGGGCCCGTATCGTGGCGATCTCTTCGGCCGGATCGAGCACGCCACCTTTGAGCTTGATCTCCCGGAAGCCATATTCGTCAATGAACATGTGGGCTTGCTTGACGATGCTCTTGGCGTCGAGGCACTCGCCGTACTTGTCTTCGCGGGCGTCCGTGCCGCGGCCACCGCCACCGGCGTGCTTGTAGAACAAGTAGGCGGAGAAAGGCGCCGCATCGCGGGCGCGTCCGCCGACGAGGTCGCAGAGGGGTTTGCCTAACGCTTGGCCAATCAGGTCGAGCGAGGCGACTTCCAGCGCGGCGTAGGTGCGGGTGTGCTGGTCAAGCGGATTTTCGCCGGGAACCATATAGGTTTGCGTCGTGCCACCTGCGACGCTCGATTGCTCAGCCTGGCCTTCGAAATACTGCCAGAGGCGGGCGAGTTGAAACGGGTCCTTACCCACGACGTAGGCCCGGGCCGCTTCGAGCGCGGCGAAGGGGCGGTCGCCGCCATAGGTCTCGGCGATCCCGGTGAAGCCATCGGTAGAGATCAGCTCCACGATGGTGCGCAGGGCATACGGCGCGTGTAAACCGTAGCTCGAGCGAATGGGAGCATCCGCCACCGCGATCTGGTGGAGGCGCATTTCTTTGATGATCATCGGGATCCTAACGCTGCGGTCGGGAAGGGAAGTGTATTACTTGCGAGCGCCGCGCTGCGGGCTCTTCACGCGGCTTTGGCGCAATTTGCGCACCTTGCGCTTCGGCTTGGTGATGATGAAGGTGCCGCTGCCGATATAGATACTTTGATAAAGCTTGTCGTCTGCCATTTCTTTATTGTAACTGACGGGCGAGGGGGCTTTCGCGATTTTTCCTTTAGCCAACGGCCACTGGCTGTTCGGCTGCCGCTACTTGGGCCGCCAAGTGCGCCAATTCGTCGCGCAAGGTGTCGGCGATGCGGTGGGCCCAGTGCTGCACTTTGGCCGGATCCTCGCCTTCCACCATCACGCGGGCCAGCAACTCGGTGCCGGAGAAGCGGACCAGGACGCGGCCGCGATCGCCAAAGTCCGCCTCGGCGGCGGCGATCGCGGCTTGGACCTTCACGAGCTCATTTAACGGCCGTTTGGCACGAACTTTTACATTCACCAAGAGCTGGGGGTAGACCGTAAAGTCGGCGGTGAGTTCGTCAAGCGACTGACCGCTATGCTGCATCGCGGCCAGCACCTGCAGCGCGGTCAACATGCCGTCGCCGGTGGTGGCGAATTCGCGGAAGATCACGTGGCCGGATTGTTCGCCACCCAGTAAAGCATTGCGGCGAATCATCTCTTCAAGGACGTACTTGTCTCCTACGGGCGTGCGCGTCATGGTGAAGCCGTCGCGCTCGAGCGCGCGCTCGAGGCCCAGATTCGACATCACGGTCGCCACCACCAGGCCGTCGCCCAAGTGGCCGCCGGCGCGCAGTTGGCGAGCGCAGATCAGCAGCATGTGGTCACCGTCGATCACCTTGCCGGCAGGCGAAACGATCATCACGCGGTCGGCATCGCCATCGAAGGCGATCCCCGCGTCGACGCCCAGGGCGAGCACTTGTTCCCGCAGTTTGTCGACATAGAGGGCTCCGACGCCGGCGTTAATGTTGCGGCCATCGGGGGCCGTAGCGACGGCGACGACTTCCGCGCCCAACTGGCGGAAGAGTTCCGGAGCCAGAGGCGAAGCGGCGCCATGAGCGCAATCGAGCAGCAGCTTCTTACCGGCCAGTGGTTTCTTTACGGTGGCTCCGGTGGCGATCTTTAAAAGGAAGTTGAGGTACTCAACATCGAGCTCCGGATCCACCGTGACGGCCGCGCGTTGCACCGGCTGGTTCCGCGCCGCGAGGGCGAGAATGTCTTCTTCAAGCCAGTGTTCCTGGTCGTCCGGCAGCTTGAGGCCCGAATGGTCGAAGACTTTGAGGCCATTGTCGGCAAAGGGATTGTGCGAAGCGGAGATCATCACGCCAGCCACGAAGTTCTGGGTACGGGTGAGATAGGCGACGCCGGGTGTGGTGATGAGGCCAGCAAAGCGGACCTTCACTGCGCGAGATTCCAGGCCACCCGCGACGCACTCGGCGATCCAGGGGCCGGATTCGCGGGTGTCCATCCCGATGAGCACTTCGGCTCCAGGCCCATGTTCCAGGGCCCATTCGCCCAGCGCCTGACCGAAGCAATAAACGGTCTGCGCGTCCAACGGGTAAACGCCCGCCTCGCCGCGAATGCCGTCGGTACCGAAAAGCTGTTTGGCCATGTTCTCCCTGCATTATCCCGCCTGCGTGTGACGAACGTTTGGCGGGAGTTTAGTTGATCTTTTCGAGCTGGATCCGCGCGCGGATCTGCGACGGCGAAGCCAGACTTACCAGAGGATCGGACACAAAGGCATTTAACATTACCTCGGTGGGCTTTTCCGGATCCGATCGGAATTGGGAAAAGTCGAGCGCGTCGGTTTCAACCGCTTCAATCTGGCTGACATGGCGCTCGGGTCCCACGATGCTGATGCGATCCGGGAGCACTTGGCTCCAGCGGACGCGGTAACCGGCCGGCGGCGGGCCGTTGAAGCGGAGCGTGACGGCGACGTCTTTCCGCAGGCGATGCTCCAGGACCACGCGGATCTGCGAGGGGACGGCGCGGACCAAGTTAATGCCACCCGGCAGGTTGAGGTTCACTTCCTGGACGGTAAAGGTGCGCTCGCCAGGGCGGGTTTGGGTGCTGAGGTCAAGGATGATGGCGGAGCGGGGACCAGTGGCTAGGCCGAGGCGGCTGCGGGGGCCGCGGAGTTGGAGCACGACGCGGTCCGGCACGTCAGAGCCGAGGTCGAGCCCGGTGGCGAGGTTGCGGAATTCGACCGGTGCGGTGACGTTAGCGGTGAGTTCGGGTTCGTCGACGACGGCGATCCACAACATGGCCGCCATGGAGAGGGACAGCAGCTTCCAGCCGAAATGGTCAGTGAGGAGGCGGATCGGCTTCGGCGTGTTCATGGCCGGGTCTCCGTGGGCTGCTTGACAACGTCCGTAGCGCGGCGGTTGCGCTGGATGACGGGGCCACGGTTCAAGTGCGTGGCGAGCCGTTCTTCAAGGCGAGCAATGGTGACGTCGCGTTCCATTTCGCTGTGGGAGGCGACGGAGATCCGCCCGGTCTCTTCACTGACGACGATGGCGACACAGTCGCTTTCTTCGGTAACGCCAATGGCGGCGCGGTGCCGGGTACCCATGGTGGAGGCGACGGCGGGATTGGTGGTGAGCGGCAGGAAGCAAGCCGCGGCAGCGATGCGGTCGCCCTGGATGATGACGGCGCCATCGTGCATGGAGGCGCCGGGATGGAAGATGGCGAGCAGAAGGTCCCGCGACAGGAGCGCGTCCATGTTGACGCCGCTTTCGATGAAGGTGCGCAGGCCGATGTCGCGTTCGACGACGATGAGCGCGCCCGTCCGCGTGCGGGCCATCTGTTCGACGGCGAGCAGGATTTCGTCGATGCTCTCGCGGCGTTCCGCGCGCCCGCCGAAGCCTAACCACCAACTGCGGCCAATGCGCGCGAGCAGGCGGCGAATGTCGGATTGGAACATGACGATGAGCGCGAAGGCGGTGTAAGGTGCCAAGGTCTGCAGTACGGTGCGCAGCAATTCGAGGCCCGCGTAGGTGGCGGCGAGGTAGACGCCCAGCAGCACCATGAGGCCCGTAAGAATCTGCGCGGCACGGCGGCCGCGAATGATGGCGACAAACTGGTAAATCAGGAAGCCGACGGCGAGAATGTCGATGACCGCGCGAAAATCGAGCTTTTGCAGAGCTTCGAGGATGGGTGCGGCAATTTTCTGCATGCTGGAGGCTGTCGCGGGCGGAACAAGTCCCGTCGCGTCATAGGTTTATTGTAGGTGAAGTTCTAGCGCTGCTGTTTTGAGGCTGGTCGAAATCCGGCGGGTTTTTCGCGAATCCACTCGACAAAGCGGACGATGTCGGGGTGGGCGGCGATTTGGGTCAGGGTGCGGAAGTCGCGTTCGAGTTCTTTTTCGGTCAACAGGGCATGGATCTGGTTGTGGCAAGGTTGGCAGAGCCAGGCGACGGCTTGGCGCTCTTCACGGGTGAAGTCGCGTTTGGCTTTCTGGTTGGCGTGGCGCGTGCGCGGGATCAGGTGATGGCGGGTGAGGGCGGTGCCTGAGCGGGCGCAGAGTTCGCAGTGCATATGCCGTCTCGATTAGAATAACAACCGAAATGGTGGTATGCGCGTCAAGAAGAATATGCCTTCGATTCTAGGTTTGAGTTTGCTTCTTGCTGCGCTGTCAGCTAGCGCCGCCGTCATTGCCGATGTCCGCGGTAAGCTGTCGGCCGGAGATTTGGCCAGTGCCGATGCGATCGCCGCTGATTTCTGTGCGGCCAAGCCCGAGACCTCGGAATGTGCCGCCGCGCTCTCCTGGCTAGCTCGTGGCGCGCAGATGATGGGCCGGACTGAGTCGGCTGCCGGCTATCTGGACCACACCAGGATGCTGACTAAGTTGCTCTTAACCCGCTCGACGGTGGAAGACGATGCTTTTCTGCTGACCGCCGTCGGCGCGACGCTCGAGACCGAAGCGCGTTTGCTGGCGGCCGCCGGCCAGCGCGACCGTGCCGTGAAGCTACTGCAAACCGAACTGCCGAAGTGGAAACCGTTTGCTTTGCGGGCACGTTTGCAGAAGACCTTGAATGTGCTGACGCTCGAAGGAAAGCCCGCACCCGGTCTCGATCCAGCGTGGAAGGGTAAGCCGGTGCTGCTGTTCCTCTGGGCGCACTGGTGCGGCGATTGCAAGGCGCAGGTGGCGGCGTTGGCCCAAGTGCGGGCGAAGTTTGGCGCGGATCGCTTGACCATCGTCGCGCCGACTCGCCGCTATGGGAGCGAGCAAGAGGAGGACGCCCTGATTGCGAAAGTGTGGCAAGAGGCCTATCAGCCCATTGACGGAGTCTCGCACCCGGTGGATGAGGCGGCCATGCTGGCTTACGGAGTCAGTTCGACACCGACGATCGTGCTGCTGGATCGGCGGGGCGTCGTACGGCTTTACCGCCCTTCTCGTTTGAGTGCGGCGGAGTTGGAGCAGCAGATCGCGAAGTTGCTCTAGTCGGCGATGGTCATCGTCGGGCCTTTGATGGCCGAGACTTCGTCGATGCGTTGGGTGATGCGGCGGGCGAGGGTGTAGAAGGGCGTGGCGCGTTCGTCCTTCTCGCCATAGACGGTGATCGGCCGGCCAGTGTCGCCGCCGATGCGAACGTCGGGGAGCAAGGCGAGTTCGCCAAGAAACGGGACCTTCATCTGGTCCGCGGTCTTCTGGCCGCCGCCCGAGCCAAAGACGTCGATCTTCTGGTTGGTGCCAGGGACGAGCAGATAGCTCATGTTTTCGACGAGCCCGAGAATCGGCACGCGGACCTGTTCAAACATATTGATGGCTTTGCGTGCGTCTTCGAGTGAGACGTCGGAGGGCGTGGTGACGACGACGGCACCGGTGAGCGGGGCGGTCTGGATGAGGGACAAGGCGACGTCGCCAGTGCCGGGGGGCAGGTCGATGACGAGGTAGTCGAGGGTGCCCCAGTCGACTTGGCGAAGGAATTGTTGGATGACGTTGTGGAGCATGGGTCCGCGCCAGACGAGGGGTTTGTCGCCGGGGTTGAGGAAGCCCATGGACATGACGACGACGCCGAAGTTCTGGAGGGGCTGGATGCGATCGCCGAGGGAATGGGGGGCGTCGTGGATGTTCATCATGCGGGGGACGTTGGGTCCGTAGACGTCGGTGTCGAGGAGGCCGACTTGATAGCCGAGTCCGGCGAGGGCGATGGCGAGGTTGACGGAGACGGTGGTTTTGCCGACGCCGCCCTTGCCGGATCCGACGGCGATGAGGTTCTGGACGCCTTTGATGGGGAGCTTGGGGAGGTCAGCGGGACTGGGGGGCTTGGTCATCTGACTATTAGTTTACCGTGGACCGTTGGGACCGCAAAACGTCGCCTGCCACCAGGCCAATCGCTTTGTCAAGCGAAAAATGCACCGCACGCCTTGATTCTACTGCACTTAGCAGTGAGCCCGACTAAATCTTAAGTGTCATTAAATCAATGGGATGGAGCTACTTTGGAGAAACTTTAAAAATAAATGAGAATTTTGCCGCGCGAAACACACTTATTGGTGTGAGAACACAACCCGATCCACCACGCGTGCGTAACTGGAAATGCCGGCAGGTCTACCACGTCTACCAGCGTGGCTCCCAGCGCCAAATGACCTTCCTCCGCCCCGTGGACTCGGTCCTTTACCTCGACCGCCTCGATGTCCTCGCCCGCCGCTACAAAGTCCGCATCCATGCCCTCTGCCTGATGTCCAACCACATCCACTTCATGCTGGAGCCCCTCCGCAAGGGCGCCATCTCGCGCCTGATGCAGCATCTGCAGAGCCAACACGCCCGCTACATGAACGGCCTCGCCCACACCGCCGGCCACATGTGGCATCATCACTTTCACGCCAAGCACATCAAGAGCGCCGCGCAGTATCGCGAAACGCTGCTCTACATTGAACGCAATCCTGTGGCCGCGAACCTGCACAAACAAGCCCACCTGTACCCGTTCTCAAGCGCCGCCGCCCACCAAGCCAACCAGCCCGTGCTGACCGTCCAACACAAACGCCACCGCGCCCAAGTGAAACTCTATCTCGATCGCTGGCGCAAGGAGTTCGAACTGTCGGATCCAGGCGCCACCAATTGGGCCGCCTGGCTGAGCAACGGCCGACTGCCAACCAAAGCCGCGGACATGGCACCCTTCCTTGGCCGCGTCGTCCACCGGCCCGTAGCCATGGCGCCGGCATCAGCCTCCGGCGCCGCACTCGCCACGCACTACGCGGTCGCCCGAGGCAGTTAGAACTCGATGGAGGCCAGAATCTCGGACGGCTTCTTGCCAAAGGCGCGGGCGATCGCGATTAGTGATTCCATCGAGGGCAAATGCGCCCCGCGCTCGATCGACGAGATTTGCGAGACGCTTAGCCGAGTCATGGTCGATATCTGCTTCAAGGACCAGTCGCGCTCCACCCTCATCAGCTTCAGGCGATGGCCCAGCCGTTCCCGCAGCCGGTCTTGCAGGGCGCGACCAAAGCCGAAGGCCTCGATCGCATTCTTTAGCGTCTGCCGCAAATGAACGATCGAAAACGGCTTGGCCAGGTAGTCGAAGATCTTCAGCTTGAACGTGGCGCGCATGTCCTCGAGTGACGGATAACCCGTGATCACGACGACACACAGGCCCGGCCAGCGCACCAGTAACTGCTCAATCACCTGATCGCCGGAAGCCTCACCCATTTTCATGTCGAGCAGAATGATGTCGGGCAAACGCGCATCGCAAGATTCGTACAGGCCCTCGGGTGTCGCGCAGGTGCGGACGGCGAAGCCGCCTTCGTCGCGCAGAAAGTCTTCGAGATATTGGCGGAAATCGCTGTCGTCGTCGAGGACGGCAATGTCGACCAAGGAAGGGTCAATCGGTTGAAGCGTGTCGTTACTCATCGAGTTATGCGGCCGGCAGTTTTACTTCAAGACATGCGCCGCCGGTGGCGCGGTTGGCTGCTGAGATTGTACCGCCATGCTGGTTAACAATGCCGTCGGCGATGGTCAGGCCGAGGCCGGTGCCGCGCGAGTCGAGCCGGGTGCTGACGAAGGCATCGAAGATTTCGGGAAGGACATCCGACGGAATCCCGGGTCCATCGTCTTCCACCTTCAAGTGCAGCCAGCGCCGGCCGCCCTCCAACGTGACAAAGCTATGGACGGCAATATGGCCGCCGGGCTTGATCGCATTCAGGGCGTTGCGTAGCAGATTCACAAAAACTTGCACCAGCCGGTCGCCATTGCCGATGGCCGTGTCGATCCCCGCGACCCCGTTGGTGAACTGGACCGACGTGGCCTTTTCGTCGATGCCCACCAGGTCCCAAGCCTCCTGGATTAGCGGCTGCAACCGCACCGGCTCGAAGACATCGCGCCGGACACGCGCAAAGTCGATCAGGCTTTCGCTGATCTTTTTGATGCGCTGGGTGACGCGCAACATACGGTCGACGCGTTGCCGGGTGGTGGCGTCGCAGGGCTGCTCGGACAGATGTTCGAGCGATCCCAGCAGTACGGAGAGCGGCGTGTTGAGCTCGTGGGCCACTGAGGCGGAGAGTAAGCCCAGGGAGGCTAAACGGTCCTGCGCCTCCAGCGTCTCCAGGGCCCGGGCCAACTCGTCCTCGTGCTGGCGGAGAGCTTGGACGGTGACGTTGCGCGACTGCATGATCTGGCCGATCTCGTCGTCCAGAATCCGGTCCGGGTCGATGATCTCGTCCGCCCGCCGGTTCTCCCGCACGGCCCGGTCGGCGTCGAGCATCATGCGGATCCGCGAGTAAACGTACCGGGGCATGATGAGTAGCTCCAGGGCCAGCACCGAGAGGATATAGATGGCCCCCAATACCAAAAATAAGGTCAGGCGGAAGCGCCGCGTGAACGAGTCGTAGACGTCCGAAGGAAACTCCACCCGTTGATATTGGCCCGCCTCCACGAGGCGTCGAAAGAGAAACTCGCGGGTTTCGAAGCGATGCCGGTAGGCGGCCAGCGGGTAGTCGGTTAGAAACCCTTGGGCCTCGGCCGGGAGTTGTAACTCCTGCGCCGTACCATGAACCGGCAGATACTCGGGAGGGACCCGATTTTCGACAAAGGCCCGCATCAGAATCGCTTCTTCGCGGAGGCGCGCAGCGTTTATCCGTTGCTCAATAAACGGGACCAGCGAAAAATAAATCGAAGCCGCCAGCAGCACAAAGAACAGGTTGTGCAGCACCATGAATTTCGGGCGCACTTTGAGATTGCCGAAGAGCCCGGCGAAGGATGGAAAGCGCCAAATGGGCGACGAGGGGGCGGGTAGGTCCTGCGCGCGGCGACGCAGCCGCGTGCGCGGGAGTAAGTCCGAAAAGCGCTGGGTGAAGCGTTCCGCCACGCCTTAGTTTATCGTTACTTTTTTCAAGTTGTCGTCGGGGATGCGGTCCACCATCAGGTGGAAGGGGTCGATGCCCGCCTTCTCCGGTAGTTCCGCCACCGTGAAACGCGCGCTGGCCTTGCCGGTCTTCACCGCTATGCTGGCGCGATGCAGCGTTTTGCCATACTTCTTGCCCTTCGGCGGGGCGGCGAATGCCCCCACCTCCAACTGACCTTCCACGGGCACCTCGGTTTCGAGGCCCTTGGCGTCCGCCCGGAACTGATGGGCCTCGAACTCTAACTCAATGTCATACTTGCCATCCGGGCGCTTACTGGCCTTGGCGGAGAGGGTGCGGTTGGAATGGAGGGTGATGTGCTCGAATAGGTCTGCTAACTGGGGCTGCAGAGCTGCTGGTGTCTCCTCGCGTAGCGCGTCCAGAAGGACGTAGGAAGTGGGATAAGGCGCTTCGGCGTAGCCGTAACGGTCGACGATTTTCTTGAGCGCACGGTTCACTGCCGTTTCGCCGATTAACTCTTTTACTTGGTACATCACCACGCTGCCCTTGTTGTAGTGGATATAACCTTGTCCGGCTTCCACCTGCAACAACGGCCGCTCCTTAAGCAATTCCCGCCCGCGGCTACGCAGATAGTTATCCATCTCATAGGCGAGAAACTTACGCATCTGGTCGCGGCCGTATTCTTGCTCCATCACCATCAGCGCCGAGTATTGGGCCAAGGTCTCGGACAGCAAAGTGCCGCCTTGCATGTTGGCGCCAATTACCTGGTGGGCCCACCATTGGTGGGCCATTTCGTGGGCGACGACGTAAAAGACCTTGTCGATATCTTCGGGGTCAGTCAAGTTGGCGATAAAGCCGATACTTTCCGAGTATGGCATGGTGCCCGGAAAAGCCTGGGCGAAGGCGGCGACGCGAGGAAACTCAATGATGCGCGCCTGGCGGTGCCGGTAAGAGCCGTAATTGGCCGTATAGTACTCGAGCGACTTGCGCATCGACTTCAGCATTTTGGGGACATTCCAGGCATGCTCCGGATGATAGTAGACCTCGAGGTTGATCCCATTCCACGTTTCCCGCGCTACGGTGTAGCGGGCGGAGACAAAGGAATAGAAATTGAGCGAAGCATGGTCGAGACGATAGGAAAAATAGCGACGCCCGTTAGCGCGCCATTCTTTTTGTAAAGAACCCGGCGCGACGGCGATCTGATCCGGAGCGGTCGAAATCACCGTGTCTACCGCTACCCAGTCGGAGTTATTGCTGATGTAGGTATCCATGCAGTGGGCCGTACAGTTGCGCTCAAGGACGGGCATCGTATCTTTCTCTTTGAGCCCATGCTTTTTGCGGTCGTTCCGATTACTCAATTCGTTCTCAGCCTGATAACCAATCTGAGGCGCAACGTCGCTACTGAAGAAGGTGCCGTTTTGCACCAGGCGCGTGACGCTCACTGAGTTCTCAAAACCGCGCGCCTGGTACTTTACGGTGAAGTGCATATGCCGCTCTTCGCCCGGTGCGAGAGGTGGCGAAAAACGATAGGTGCGCCAACTCAGCCGCTTGTCGTCCGAGGCCAACGTGGCGCCGTCGATCTTCAGGTCCAGCGAGAAGTTGGCATCGTAGTTGATGTAGGCCGCGGAGATCGGCGCGGTGTGCGTATTCCGAATGATTTGGTCGGCTTTGAGGGTGACGGCGCGGGATTCGGGAACTAAGTCAATATCGTAGTGGACGGCGGCGATGCGCGGTTGCGGCAGATGCTCGAAGCGTTTGTATTGTTTCTCATAATCGGCGCGCCGATCATTCTCTTCGTCGCCCGAAATGTAAGTGTTGAGGATCTTGGTGTTGTAAAAGATCCAGGCGCCCGTCCCGACGAATCCGACCAGGCAAGCGAAGGTGATCACGGCCCCGCTGCCGCGCAGGCGCTGGCGGGCTTCCTGTTGCCGCATCTGCCAGGCGGTTTCGCGCCCGCGCTGCCAATAGGCGATGGAGGCGGCGATGAGCAGGGCGGCGAGGAAGAGCCAGTAAACTGTGAACCAACTCCAGCCGGCCAGATAGGGCGCGTAGCCAAAGAAATCCGAGTAAGTATGCGGCGGCCGGCTACTGTATTTGGCCAGACGGCTGGTGACATCGAGCGCGCCCCATACGAAAGCGTTCGCAATCAGAAAAGCGATATAGCCGAAGTACCCGATATACTTATTAGGGCTCACCACATGAATGAAGAACGCCAGCACGGCGAGAAAGAAGAAGAGGGAATAGGCCACCACAAAGAGGTCGGTGAGGTAAAGGCCCATTTGGTAGCGAGTGTAGCCCTTAAAAGTTTGTACCAGCACACCGGTGAGCATGGCTAGCCCTTGGATTAGGAAGATCACGCCAAGCAGGGTAGAGAACTTAGCGGCAAAACTGATCCAGGTGGGGTAGGGCAAGGCATCGTGAATGTCGTCCATATGGGCATCGCGCTCCTTCCATACCAGGACCCCGGCGAAGTAAGTGATGATGGCGATGTTGAAGAGATAGAGGGATCCGGCTATCGTTTCTAGCACCAGGTAAGTGACGGGGAAGCTGGTGACGCCGAAGCTTTCGGTGGAACTGAAGATCAAAGCCGGCACCATATTCAAGAGGGCGGCCACCAGGATGACGATAAACGAGACTTGTTTCACCAGTCCCCAGAATTCTACTCGGGCCGCACCCCAATATTGAACCAAAGCCGAAGCGGCGCGGATGCTTTCTGGCGCGACGCGAGGGCGTGCGGCAAGAGGTTTATCGACTTTTGGCGCCTTCACTTTGTGGCTGCGTTCGGCGAAGGCGAAGCGGCGATACGCGAAGGCAAAAATCAAGGCTCCGACGGTCATCCATAAGAGACGATTCCAGAGGAGCATGCCTTCGAGGCCGAGCGAGAGGGAGTTGCGATCGGCGACGGTCCAATACTTGGTCATCAAAGAAAACGTGCGAATCGCGAAAGGATCGAGCATCATCGCGATGGGCTCGTTGTCGATATCTTCGAGAAAGGTTTCGGCCACCGTGTAGGCGACGAGCAATACTAAGGCTCCCAGAAAAGACGTAACCGTGCTCCGGGTTAGTACCGCGATGGCGAAGATGATGGCCGCGATGAAAAGGGTATTCGGTAAGGCAAAGACGAGGATGCTGTTGAGGTGCGACATCCAATGGATAGGTCCCCAGCGCTCGGCATCCACCCAGGGCATGTATTTGGCAACGATGATCGCGACACTCACGCCGAGTAAGGGAATTACTGACACCAGGGACGAACCGAAGAAGCGGGCCAGTAAGTAGTCGCGTTTTTTGAGCGGTGTGGTGAAGAGTAACTGGTAAGTATTCTGAGAAAAGTCCCGCGTAGCGGCGCTGTTGACGAAGGCGGTGGTCATCAGCAAGGTGAGGATGCACATTACCGAATAGAAGTTTTCGACGACAAACGGCGCGTTGCGGTAAGTGTTTTCGAGCGCGCGGCCGATGATGACTTTGTCCGAACTTACGGCGCCGAAGACCATCAGCGTGACGACGGCCAGGAAGATATAGACCATGGTGCCGCGCAGCCACAGCCCGAGTTCAAACCGGAGCAGCGGGCCGAACATCTTAAGCCAACCCCGCGATTTGGCTGAAGAAGACATCCTCGAGATCTGGCGCAGAGGGAGTAAAGCCGTCTCCGGGGTCCTGTTCCTGATAGACGTGAATCAGTGGGCGACCGCCGATGAGCTTGGTGGAGATCACCCGATACTGGTGTTCATAGGCGGCCATATCGACCTTGGCAATGGACTTGCGCCAAATTCGGCCTTCCAGCGCCAGCGTGCCCTCTTCCGGCCGTCCGGCGAAAAGCACGCGGCCGCGGTTGATGATCGCCATGTTGGTGCATAGCTCCATCACATCCTGCACGATGTGGGTGGAGAGAATCAGGATGACGTTTTCGCCTACCTCCGACAGGAGGTTGTAGAAGCGGTTGCGTTCGCCCGGATCGAGCCCGGCGGTGGGTTCGTCGACGATCACCAACTGCGGCTGACCCAACAGTGCCTGGGCGATGCCAAAGCGCTGGCGCATGCCGCCCGAGAAACTAGCCAGGGCTTTCTTGCGGTGCTCAAAGAGGTTCACCCGCTCGAGCATGGCCTCCACCTGCTGGCGGCGGCCGGCGCCGAGCCCTTTCAGCAGGGCCAGATGGTCGAGCATGTCATAGGCGCTGATTTTGGGGTAGACGCCGAAGTCCTGGGGCAGGTAACCGAGCAGCGAGCGCACGCGTTCCTTCTGGCCCAGCACGTCGATCTCGCCCAGACGGATCGTGCCCTGGTCGGCATCCTGAAGTGTGGCAATTGTCCGCATCAGCGTCGACTTACCCGCGCCATTAGGACCCAGCAAGCCGTACATGCCGCGCTCAATCGTGAGCGAAACATCGTCTAAGGCGCGGACGCCGTTGGCATAAGTTTTGGAGAGGTGGCTGATTTCGAGTCGCATCTTGGGTTTCCCGTGGGTAGTCTCCATTGTAACGACGAGCCCAGCGGGAGGGTTCCATGGTTAACAAAGCTTAATAATAACAGGAGCTGCACATGATGTGAGGGTTTTTCGCTGGGCGTCGGCGAAAAAAGTGGCTTTTTTCTGGGTTTTTTGCGCTCCAGGCTCTTTGAAAGGTCGATTCGGTAGGCGAGGAGAGGTGGAAACCGATAAGCTGCTTTGTTTTCGCGGGTTGCAGACTACCAGGGGGGCGAAAAATGGGCATTCGGGGGCGGTTTCGGGTGGAGCCCAGTTTTCCACAGATTGTCATAAGCTTATGATATGGAAAGAGTTAAGTTGTTTTTCGGTTGCCCCGAGAATCCTGTTGACTTCCCCCAGCCAAGATCATAAACTTCGATCAACCGAAGATTTTGGCGGTCGCAAATCCGTTGAAATCGATTCTCCCATTGAACATCACCTGGCAATCCCAGGGTTCGATTAACGCCCATCCCTCAACAAGGTGGGCGTTTTTCTTTTTGTTGCCTGGGCCGGAAAAGTCACATCTGACCCGTTTGCCTCAGGGAACACCTGTGTCATAATTGCGGCAATTCCACCTGAGGTTCAGCTATGACAATCCAGAATTCCGCCAAGATGTTCGTCCTCACACTAGCGGCCGCGTTCGCGATGGCCCAGGAGCCCGCCTCGCCGACGCCGGCGGCGGGTGGAGCTGGCGGTGGAGGGGGGAACGTCGGTGGCGGTGGCGGTGGCGTGGGCACGCCCAGCCCCGGCGGTGGCAGCACCACATCGCCGTTCCCAGGACGGCAGCCGACGCCGGGCCAGAATCCGAACGACCGGATGCAGTTTCCTGACATGGCCCCACGCCCGATCTTCATTTCGGGCAAGGTGATGCTCGACGACGGCACGGCGCCGACGGAGCAGGTGGTGATTGAGCGGGTGTGCAATGGATCGCCGCGGCCGGAGGGCTATACCGATTCGAAGGGGCACTTCAGCTTTGAGCTGGGCAAGAATCAAGCCACGATGGCGGACGCGAGCTACAACAATTCCGACGATGGCCTTGGCGGCGGCGGCTTTGGGGGCCGTCCGGGAGCCAACGCTAACCGGATGCCGGGCGCGGGTCCGCAGATCACTGAGCGCGACTTGATGGGCTGCGAGATTCGGGCCAACCTGGCCGGCTACCGTTCGGATGTGATCAGCCTGTCGGGCCGGCGGACGCTGGACAACCCGAGCATCGGCATCATCATCCTGCACCGGCGCGCCAATGTCGAAGGCTTTACGACGAGTGGCACGTCACTGATGGCGCCGAAGGATGCGAAGAAGTCGCTCGAGAAGGCGATGAAGTTGGCGAAGGCCAAGAAGCCGGCCGAAGCTCAGAAAGAGCTCGAGAGCGCGGTGGCGCTTTATCCGAAGTATGCCGAAGCCTGGTACGAACTGGGCATCCTGCGGGAGCGTCAGAATCAGGCGGCGGAGGCTTCCGAGGCCTACGCCAAGTCAGTGGAGGCGGACGCCAAGTACATCAAGCCTTATTTGCAAATGGCCGGCTTGTATGCCCGCGAAAATAAGTGGAAGGAAGTATCCGAAACCTCGGCCCGCGCCATTAAGCTGAACCCCTACGACTTCCCCATGGCCTACTTCTACCACTCGGTGGCGAGCATCAATTTGCAGGATCTCGAAGGCGCCGAGAAGTCCGCGCGCGAGGGGATGAAGCTCGATAACCAAAAGCGCTTGCCGAAGTTGGCGCATGTGCTGGGCGTGGTGCTGGCGCAGAAACAGGACTTTTCGGGTGCGGCGGACAACATGAAGCTGTACCTGAAGATGGCGCCGAACGCTTCGGACGTGGAAACGGTTCGCAAGCAGTTGGCGGAGGTGGAAGGGAATTTGGCGCAAGCCGGAGGTCCGAAGGCCGCGCAACAGCAGTAGTAGGCGCCGGCGCGGGTAGTGTTAGTCTGTCAGGTGGGAGGTTCGTATGAATCGAAGAACTGCTATCGCGCTTTCGGGCGGAGTGATGGCTGGTTTCGCACTCGCGCAACCAGGAGCTCCACCGAAGACGCATCTGAAAGTGGGCGACATGGCGCCCGACTTCACTTTGGCCACGATCGCGAACAAGCCGGTTTCGCTCAAAGACTTCAAGGGACAAAAAGGCGTGGTGCTAGCCTTTTTCCCCGCCGCCTTCACCGGTGGTTGAACGAAGGAAATGACCGCGTACCAGGCTGGTATCGCAAAATTTAAAGATTTGGGCTATGAGGTAATTGGCGTGTCGACAGACAATACGCCGAGCCTTAAGTATTGGGCCGATAACGTCATTCATCCGGAATTCACCTTCGCGAGCGATTTCGCCACGCGCAAGGCGGCCAAGGACTATGGGGTGCTGATGCCCGATCGCGGGATCGCCAACCGGGCGACCTTCGTGATCGACGTTGACGGCAAGATTGACCACATTGAGGAAGGCAATGCCGCCGTCGACATCAACGGCGCGCTGACTGCCTGTTCGCGCAAAAAACACTAAGCTGACGTTTACGCAAGAAGGCCCCAGGGAGCGATCCCTGGGGCCTTGTAGGCGTGCGTGCGGTCGAATTCCAGCCGAATCACTTCAAAGCCATCCGGCAGACGGTGTGCCAAAATCCAGCGGGACACGAACCACGAACGGACGTTCCAGCCTCTGGCGGCGGGCCTCGTCCCGCACGGCAACCGCATTGGGTGCGTGGGCGATCAGCGTGCCGCCATCCACGGCCATCCACTGCCCGATGTACTCATGACCATGTTCCCTCATCCAGAAGTGTTCGGCTTGCCGGTGATCAAACTCGGTCGCGTCCACAGCCAGGCTGTCGTCAATCGTGACCATCACATGCTGAAACTCCGTCAATTGCAACGGTTGTAGTGGGCGTAAAACTCCCCCTTCAAATACCGCTTCCAGATGCCGTACCATATCTGAATTTTAGCCGATCTGCTAACTGGTGCCCATCATCCCTCACCCGAAGTAAGCTCAAGCCCGCGGCACCTTCGCCGAAGAGACTCGTGTGGAGCAGTTATCGCGAGTCGCCGAACGCATCCTCGAAACCGCTCGCCTCACCCCCGGCGCTGACTGGACCGTGCTCATCACCCACGCCGGACAAACCCAAATGCTCTCCGCCAACGACTGGCCCTTGGACGCCTTACTCGCTGAACGTGGCGCCGCGATGGCCTTCCGGGTGACCCACCGAACCGGCGCGGTTATCGTCGAAGGCCGCAGCCTCCGCGATCGCTGCCGGCTCGAGTCGGTTAAGGCTTTTCCGCAATTTCGCACTCCCGCAGAAAGCCCGCGGCTTCTTCGGGCGCCGTGGGGTTGATGTAGATCCCCGTTGACCATTCAAAACCCGCCACCCGCACCACGCGCGGAATCACCTCAATGTGCCAGTGATAGTGCTCCATCGGCCCTTCCCGCACCGGCGAGGTGTGAATCACGAAGTTGTAGGCCGGCTGCTCCAGCGTCCCATTCAGGCGCTGCAACACTTGCTTCATCGCCGCCGCTAACTGCCGCACTTCCGCGTCCGTCACCGCCTCAAAGTGCGACATATGGCGTCGCGGGACGACCCAGGTTTCAAAAGGAAAGCGCGAAGCATAAGGCGCAAAGGACACGAAACTATCGTTGCTCCACACGATGCGCGATTGCGTCTCGATCTCCTGCTTCAGCATGTCGCAATAAATGCAGCGCTGGCGGTAATCGAAGTAGCGCAGGCTGCCGGCGAGCTCTTCTTCGGTAAAGCGCGGTATCACGGGCAAGGCGATCAACTGCGAGTGCGAATGACGGATGGTCGCGCCGGCGCTTTCGCCGTGGTTCTTGAACATCACCATGTAGCGCAAGCGGAAGTCGCGTTTCAGGTCGTTGACGCGGTCGCGGAAGGCCCAGAAGAGGTCGGCGATGCGGGCCTCGGGCAGGTTGGCCAAGTCGACGGCGGGGTCCGGTGTCTCAATGATCACCTCATGCGCCCCAATGCCGGACATACGGTCGTACATGCCTTCGCCCTGGTGCTCGATCACGCCTTCCACCCGCAGGGCCGGGTAGCGATTGGGCACTACCCGCAGGCTCCAGGCGCCGTTCTCGCCATGGTGGTACGCCAGCAATTGCGGCCCGGCTTGCGCCTCCTGGCCGGGCACAAACGGCGATGGCGGGGCAGCGGTGCGGGCCGCCTCGGTGGCGAAAGCCTGCGGCCGCCGCGCGCGTTCGGTGGAGATGATCACCCAACGGGCGGTGATGGGGTCTTTACGGAATTCCTGCAAGCTGCGATTATAACGTGGCTCAGGACAACGAGTGCTCGCTATGGAGCACCGGGAAGATATCGCGCTGATGCTCCAGCAACGGCCGGTTGCGAATCCGCGGACGGAAGATGACGCTCACCAGGTCGAAGCGCACGCGGTCCCACGGTACCTCGCTCCGCCGGGCAAACTCGCGCGCCACCCGGAACAGGGTACGCCGCTTGTCCTCGTCGAGCGCGCGGTCGGGCGAGCCGAACCCATCGCTCTGCCGGCTCTTCACCTCTACCACCACCAGCCGGTCCCCATGCCAGGCGATCAGGTCGAGCTCGCCGTGGCCACCGCGCGGGGTGAAGTTCCGCGCCACTACCCGGTAGCCTTGCCGCTGCAGATAGCGATGTGCCAAATCCTCGGCGCGGCGGCCGAGCGAGCGGCTGCGCGGCGTCAACTTCAGCAGCCTTACCTGGTGTCGAACCCAGTCCACGATGCGGAGAAAAACGAATAGAGTAAACACTTCACTAATAAGTGGATTTCGCGGGGTAAAATTCTCATTTATTTTTAGAAAATTTCATTTGGGTGTAGTACTTTGCGACAACTGCGGTCCTCAAGCGCGAAATACAGTTGGAAAAACCCCTTTGCCGGCCTGACCGCCCCGCTTTGTCAACAGAATTCCATCGATTTTTCTGGTCGAAAAAATAAATGAGAATTTTCGGCCGCTCAACCCACTTAGTAGTAGGGCGCGAGTTTCGAAACGCCCCAGGAAAGGTTGATCCATGGCAAAAACCCTTGAGGCAAAAGAGCAGCAAGTCCTCAAAATCTTTAGCGACGACTACGTCTTTCGCATTCCCAGCTACCAGCGGCCTTATTCTTGGAAGGCTGAGCAAGCCCAGAGTCTATTGGACGACCTGCTCAGTTCTCTCACCACGGCTGGCGGTTCCGTTGAGCAGATGCCTCCGTACTTTCTGGGCAGCATCGTCCTCATTAAGAGCGATGCCGGGCCGGACGCCGAAGTGTTGGATGGCCAGCAACGCCTGACGACGTTAACCATTCTCTTAGCCGCCATCCGGGCTAACGTCGATGAGAAAACGGCAGCGGACATCACCCCGCTCCTTTACGAAAAGGGCGCCTCGATTCGCGGCACGCGCGACCGTTTCCGCCTCACGCTTCGGGAGCGGGACACTGCCTTCTTCCAGAACTACATTCAGCGAGAAGACGGGTTTTCG
>Ga0209591_10002833_pt1 | contig 20499 bp, 14 predicted proteins | sample MAT01_FD_187207 | JGI IMG/M metagenome (GOLD analysis project Ga0209591, IMG submission 187207) | Freshwater microbial communities from Lake Fryxell liftoff mats and glacier meltwater in Antarctica - MAT-01 (SPAdes) (version 2) | ecosystem: Environmental > Aquatic > Freshwater > Ice > Liftoff... | reverse complement strand
TATCATGAAACCATTGATATTACTTGGTTTCATGGATAATATTGGAGGCGAATAAATTCGCACGAGTCGGATTTCCCCCGCGCTCTTAAGAGACGCGGCTCCCATCCTTCCCGCTATCCCCTGGTGGGTTCGTAGTCAATGAAAATCTGAATGATTAGTCACTTTTTGGCTTGATTCCGCTATTGGCAGCAATAATGGTAAGAGAAATAAGCACAAACTGGGCTAAATTACCGAAAAATTGGGTCTAAAGCCTCACTCTAAAGAATTCAAGCGATCGCAATCTCCACCTCCTGCTTCCTGTTTTGGGCTAACTGCGATCGCAAAAATTAATTTATTATTTTTTGGCGGTAGCCTACGGAAAGCTGTTTTGCCTCTACGTTCTTTATTCCTTGCACTATCGGCGCATCTTCATACAGAATTGGTATTTAGCAAAGGCAATAATTTCATATATCAGGATCAACTAAATTTACAATCATACTTTGTATGGTAGTTCACCACACACTTTCAGATTTCATCGACTGCGATTTTGCAATAAGTGGCTCATCTCCTAGTTATTGGTACGAGGGGCGTTGTCTCCAAAGTGGCGCTCGCCTAAAATTACCCCGCACCTCAATATCTGAGGCGATCGCTCACGGACTCATGCAACAACTTGCCAAAAATGACTGTTATTCTCGTGAAGGCAAGATGTATGGAATACTATTAGTTGAACTGCCTAATGGCGAACAACGAGTACTAAAAGCCTTTTCCGGTCTTTTGAATGGTTGCAGTGTGGTTGAGGGCTGGGTGCCGCCAATTCCAGGACGAGACGAAGTTGCTTTGGAGGAAGCCCGTACTTTAGCACAGTTGGACGCGATTAAACAGGAAATTATTACCTTAAAGCAACTGACCGAACGCCAGCAGTATGAAAACCTGTCTAATGAATTTGAGCAACAATTGCAAGCAATGAGCGATCGCCATCGCCATTGCAAACATCAACGACAGGAAAAACGTCAGCAAATCTGCAATACACTTACAAAAGAAGCACTCACGATTGCCCTTGAACAACTCGACGAAGAGAGTCGTCAGCAGGGAATTGAGCGACGACAACTTAAACGCCAGCAAAATGAATTATTACAGCCTCTTCAACAGTTAATTGCAGCAACCAATGCGCGAATTAGCGAACTGAAACAACAGCGTAAAGCACTGTCCCGTGAATTACAAGCTCAGATGCACGCTAGCTACAGCCTGACTAATTTTTCTGGGCGATCGCTATCATTACAGCAATTGATGCCAGGAGGTTTGCCCACTGGCACAGGAGACTGTTGTGCCCCAAAACTGCTCCATTATGCGGCAACACATAATCTAAAACCACTGGCAATGGCAGAATTTTGGTGGGGTGCGTCTTCCGTAAATCAAGATAAAATCCAGGGAAAATTTTATGGAGCATGTGCCGAGCGATGTCAGCCATTGATGGGGTTTTTGCTCTCAGGGTTAAGACCTATTTCAATCCCTAATAAGGATTTTCATATAATAACCCCACTATTACTAAATACATTAACACATTTACGTAAATCCGATGTGTTTGAGTCCAATGAATTCCCAGCTTTCTTTGCAATCAAGGAAGAGATCCCGATTATTTATGAAGACGAATGGCTGATTGCTGTGAACAAACCTGCTGGATTACTTTCGGTGCCTGGTCGTTATAGCGATCGCCAAGATAGTGTTTTGAGTCGCTTACGTCATCTGTTACCGGATGGGATGGCGCTTGCATCTGTGCATCGCCTAGATCAAGAAACTTCTGGGATTTTGTTGTTAGCACGCGATCGCCAAACCCATCGGCAAATTAGCCAGCAGTTTCAGCAACGCCAGGTTCACAAGGTTTATGAAGCCATACTTTCCGGTGCTGTGACAGTTGAGCGAGGTAAAATTGAACTACCATTGTGGGGAGATCCTGAAAATCGTCCTTATCAAAAAGTAGATTGGCAGCACGGTAAACCCAGCTTGACACACTTCCAGGTAATGGTAAGACAACAAGATTGCACCCGCGTAGAATTTACGCCGCTAACAGGGCGCACTCATCAATTAAGGGTTCATGCGGCTGATGCGCGAGGACTTGGGGTAACTATTTTAGGCGATCGCCTTTATGGATGCTGTGCAGTTACCAGTCGCTTACATCTGCACGCTAGGGAACTTCGCTTCGAGCATCCACAGTTAGAAAAAACCCTTCATTTACAAGCAATTACACCTTTTTAATGTCTATAAAGGTGGAGCTGGAAGTGGCTTTGCTGCAACTGCAAAAGGTGAGCGTCCACCCCGTCCCACTTCAAACTGATTCATCATATCGTGGTCTTCGTGAACCGCATTGTGGCAGTGTGACATATATTTACCTGTATTAGCGCCAAACTTGCCAATTACTCGTATAGTTTCGTTTTCCCCAACATAGAAGACATCTTTCAACCCACGCTCGTAAGGGAGAGGTGGTTTACCATTACGGTCAAGCATTAGGCAATCAATTAGGTGAAGGTGGATAGGATGAAATGCACGAACTGATGGGTTAGACAATTTCCAGATTTCAACATCGCCTAATTTAGGATTAGCATCAATTCGGGTGTTATCCCAGACTTTGCCATTGATCACCCACAGACCATTAGAGCGCTCATACCTAAATTCTCTGGTTCGCACTGCTGAAGATTCTGGGATAGGCTCAATTGTACGTAACCTGGAGGGAATAGAGCTATTATCTGGTTCACGCCGCACAACATCAAAGCGCATAATTTGATTCGTACCGTCGTAATTCGTGTTGTTAGGAAGTCCGAGATTTCGCAGCACTACCTGAGAGCCGACTGGGTATTTAGAAAAGTCAATAATAAATTCATAGCGTTCTGCCATCGCCAACCGGAAATTTTTGACTTTAACTGGTGCGCTCATTAATCCGGCATCAGTGCCAATCATAATAAAATCATCGCCGTTGCTCAGGGCAAGATTGTAAGAGCGCGAAATCGAACCATTCAAGATCCGGAAACGGTACTTACAGGTATCTACCTCCATGCGCGGCCAAGGCGCACCATTGACCAAAATAACATCACCATATTGACTAATTTCACCTTGGGTATTAAAGACTAACTTGCCAGTATTAGTAAACTGCTTATCTTGGATAAACAGTGGTACATCGTATTTACCCTTGGGTAAAGGTAGTCCAAGCTCAAAGTCATCTTGAACAAGGTACATGCCTGCCAAACCCATATAAATATTACGTGCGGTATTATGAATGGCGTGGTCGTGATACCATAACGTAGCCGCGCGTTTGTTCGGATAGACGTAATCTTTGTAGAAACCCGGTGGTGTCAAATCTTCAGCATAGCCATCGTACTGCGGTAACGATGCCATGCCATGTAAGTGAACTGATGTTGGTGTATCGACACTGTTATTGATAAAGCGAATAATTGATTGTCGCCCTTGACGTTGCTTAATTGTGGGGCCAGGAGCAATACCGTTATAAGCCCATATCTGCGTTGTTAGCCCAGGCAAAATATTAACCTGAGCTTTTTTCATCGTAATCTCGTAGTAATCTGTGGTCGCATTACTCCGTACTGGTTTAAGTACTGGCGGTATGGGAAGTTTGACACTAAAACGAGTAGGCTGAGGACTACCAGCAGTAGCTGCTTGTCCACGAGATATCAAGCCTATAGGAATCAGCAAAGAACCACCTGTAAGCGCTCCTAGCTTCAGGGCTTCTCGTCTAGTTATTTTTATCACTTTTATTTCTTGATTGGTGTATTGCGAAATTGGCCTGAATATCTCTAGCAATCAGTAGATTTGAAAAAGTTTTAAATACTAAGATTTACATACTGTACAAACACATCATTTTGTGCATTAAGGTAAATAAGTTGTCTCAGCTTTTTATAACCCATCTTTTATCAGTTACATAGCATTCTTTATATGAATGTACATTTTTGTTTGTTTGTTAAATTTACAAATATATTCACAAAAAGTCAACCATTTAGTAATTCAATTGAGCTTTACAACGCTACAAATAACTTGATTCCTGCTTCACTGCTTGCATCCATACTTCTTTTTAAATCTAGGAAATATAACACCTTTGAAGCTGACTTTTTTAAGTTATTTAAAAACTTTTTTCCGCTATATTTAAATTCTTAATTGACTTATGGAGAGCAAACTTATCTACAATATTAAGCCATTTAATGTATTTATTTAGTACAGTTAATTGCTGACTATAAGCATTATAATTTAATATTTTTACTTCACTTGTATATAACTATTACGTCATCTGTTACTGGATGGGATAGCGCTTGCACCTGTGCATCGCCTAGATGAGGAAACTTCTGGGATTTTGTTGTTGGCACGCGATCGCCAAACCCATCGGCAAATTAGCCAGCAGTTTCAGCAACGCCAGGTTCACAAGGTTTATGAAGCGATACTTTCCGGTGCTGTGACAGTTGAGCAAGGTGAAATTGATCTGCCATTGTGGGGAGATCCTGAAAATCGCCCTTATCAAAAAGTTTCCTTTAATCTCCTCCCCTAACAGTTAGCCTATTGCTTTTTAAATTTGTATGTGATAATTTCTACTTGTAGTTGATTGAACGGTTATTCGACCGACTTACCGTATTTAAAAATTGATATCACACCTAAGAGACTTCCCAATAAAAAATATTCGAGGAAATCCCTAATGAGCGGTAAAGATAAGAGTGCTGGAGTTTAGCTCTAGACCCTCATTCTTATATTTTTTTATTAAATAACGAACCGCTCCAGGACTAGAGAAGCCAGTGCGCCCTTGCGGTTCCTTGACTTGTACCCCTACGGGGATCTTGCTAGGCTCTTAGCGTTAAGGCAGGGTAGCAACTGGCACGACACAGAGAGAAAGATTCTAAAACTTGGTTTACTAAGCATTGTTGACTTGACAGAACACTAGTACCGCAAGGCGGAAGTCACGCATTCACGCATAATTGTATTCTGAGCTTCTTGCGCCATTTGAAATGGTATGTTTATTTCCGCGCCCACTGTACTAGTGATGATGATTTTGCCAAAATCCAAAAGACTGCTGACTGGATGCTGGAGCAAAAGATTCTACCAAAAAGGATAGATGTTGCTGCTACTATTTGTCCCACAATTCAAAATTATATGAGTAAAGTATTGATTCTTAATGCCAACCAACAACCGTTATATCCAGTACGCATCAGCCGTGCTAGGCTGCTATTGTCACAAGGTAAAGCTACCGTATTTCAGCGATATCCCTTTACTATAATTCTGAACGAATCCCTTTCTCATCTAAAACTTGAGCAACTTGGCTTCAAAATTCATCCTGGTATTAAAACTACTAGTACAGAACGGCGTAAATAAACCTACCATTTAATTACAGCCAGAAAGCCCAAAATTATAGCTTTTTGGCTTTTGACTTCCGCTTTGCGGTACTAGTACTATTGTCAGCAAAGATAAAAAAATTGGTATTAATCTTAGTCACCTCCCAAACGGAGGAATATAGATGACAAACCACACCATCTTAGAACCATTGCCAGAAGACCAATGGTTTATTGAGAGCCAGGAACTACGATCCTTTGTAGCAATAGTGCGGGAAATTAGCGCTATTACTGTTGACGATCGCACACAAACTCTCGCTAGACTAGAACCCTATTTTCAAGAACTGCTTGCCCAACAGGAATGGCTACCCCAAAAGTTTGCCCAAGTCAATCCCGAAAGCAGGATGGGCGGCGGTATTGGTCAGTGGTTACTTTATCGCGCCAAAGACCGTTCCCTGTCAATCTTTAGTTTGGTGATTCCCCCAGGTTCAACGACTCCCGTCCATGACCATTTGGCCTGGGGATTGATTGGTTTATACAAAGGCAATCAAAAAGAAACAGTCTATCGCCGTGTAGATAACGGCGATGCTGAAGGACATGCACAATTACAAATAACTGAAGTGCGGTCACTTCAACCAGGGGATATCTACCGTCTGTTACCCCCAGATGGTGATATCCACGCCGTCAAAACTACATCCCAGAGCGCATCTGTATCCATCCATATTCTGGGTAATGATACTGGTTGCATCTTCCGTCACCAGTTCATCCCAGAATCTCACAGCGTTAAATCCTTTCGCTCTGGATATTCCAACGCTCCCTGTAAAGAGGAAGAAGAAAAAGAACATGCCCAGGTACAGTAGACCACAACCCCCCGTATTCGAGCGAGTTGAAGACGAACGCCTGCACCGCAAACAACGCCTAGCTGCTGCCTTTCGCCTGTTTGGTAAGTTTGGTTTCAGCGAGGGAATCGCCGGCCACATTACGGCTCGTGATCCAGAATTTACAGACCATTTTTGGGTCAATCCATTAGGAACATACTTCGGTCATATCCGAGTTTCTGACCTCCTCTTAGTTAATAGAGAAGGTGAGGTGGTTAAAGGCGATGCTGAAGTGAATCGAGCTGCTTTCGCCATCCATTCTCAGATTCATGAAGCTCGAACTGATGTAATCGCGGCGGCTCATGCCCATTCACTTTATGGTAAAGCCTGGTCTAGTTTAGGTCGTCTTCTTGACCCCTTGACTCAAGATTCCTGTGCTTTTTACGAAGATCATGCCCTGTTTGATGACTTCACGGGTGTTGTTTTAGAAACTTCTGAAGGTCAGCGACTGGCGCAAGCCTTGGGGACAAACAAAGCTATAATCCTGTGTAACCACAGCATTTTAACTGTGGGACATACAGTAGATGAAGCTGCCTTTTGGTACATTAGCTTAGAGCGATCGTGCCAAGCCCAACTACTGGCAGAAGCTGCGGGTAGACCTACTATTATCAAACACGAAACAGCCCGTTTAACACAAACTCAAGTGGGGTCACGTACAAGTGGGTGGTTCGGCTTCCAGCCCCTTTACGATAGAATTGTGCGCGAAGAACCTGATTTGCTAAATTAGTAAGGTAAGCAAATTTCCGCCAAATTGTACTAGCTTCCAGTCCCTAGTTCAATTTATCTGCAATAAATTTTCGCCACGTTGATAAATTTCCCGCGCATAATCAGTCCAAGCACCTTGTCCCCAATAACGAAAACAACTCGTTTGCAACAAAAGGTTATGCAAAAGAACGTTACGGTAATGAGATTGTCTGGTAACAGGTTCTGCTGAGTTAAGCTGTTGTAATGGATCAAACTTTTGATGGAATAAACTGCTTAGTTGATACATGGGAGACAACACATTTTCATATCCTTTCACCCAACTGATATGATTTGTCCACGAGGCTCCATCTAGATGAAAATTAGAGTTTATCTGCTTTAATTCTTGAATGGCATTCTCTACAGCTTCGGGTTTACAATTGTCTGGTAAAACTCGCTCCCAAATCTGATGTTGTCCCACTGGCTGACAAGTTGGATATTCTTCAGGTTTGCATCCAGCAGCTTCGATTAATTCTAAATATTCTGTACCACATATCCCGACTACACCTGATTTCCCTCCGCCGTTATTTACCATATCCCACCAAGCTTGTTTAAAGGCGCTAGGAAATTCATTCATCATCACGCCGCCATTTTCACCATCTCCAATTTGGCTAACTATTGGTGGTACAAAAACACTTCCAATCTGTTGTTTGGATAATGTTTTGGCTTCATAATAAGGCTGCATTTGTGCAACTAATTTAGTATCCGAACCTTGGGTTTTAATTAAGGCTGTAATGCTAATTGTTTCGCCTTGAGAATTGCGGGCAACCAGACGATGTGGTAAATGTTTGTGGGTAAGAGATTGACCGCTAATTGTTTCTACAGAATGTTCTTGAACGAGTAACCAGCGATAGCCACATTCTTTCAGCGCTTTCACAAATTCAAAGAGAGCATCAGGATGATTTGGTAGGTGCATTTCTGGGGGCGAAAATCCTTTAACTCGCGCTAATGCCTCCCAGCCAAAAATTGCCGCAAAGTGATGTTGCCATGCGATGATATGCAATTTAATATCTGCTATTGGTGTGGAAGGAATAACTGCATGACCCCACATTGTACCCAGCCATTCTACATAAGGTTGGTAGGTGCGATCGCAAGTGATGCGTTTAAGATTATCGAGAACATCACCGCGTCCCATTTGCCGCAGTCCCCACAGAAGATTACCTGAATAGTCCAACATTACACGGGGATTGCAACCTTGACTGACGAGTTCGGGGATCAAGTCTCCCATGCGGCTGTAACAATGGGCAAAAGCATCTGCATTATGGTTATCCCCCTCGTTGGGATGTTCAAACATATATTGCAAATTGTTGATGAGTGTACCACCATTTCCAGCAGGTATAGTTGGCTGGTGCATGTGTAAGGCGATCGCAAACACAGCATTTACATCTTCTAAGCGAATATTTGTTGTTGGTAAAAATACTGGCTGATTATGGTTAACTACAGAGAGAACCTCTGTTTCCCAACCAGATATATTCGGCAAGCCATCAATGATTTCGGGGAAATTACTAAGAGTTGTGGGGAAGGAAAGCATTTCTGGTTGCTCCGAAATAAGTTATATCTATAAAACTTGCCTAAGTATCTAATAGCGCTTGACTCAGCATAAATATAGTAAATACCCTGAGCCATAACATTTTTAGGTGATTTTCAGTAACTGCGAACTTAGGCAAGTCTAGTAATCATCAGTGCAGTCTACCCAGATATTCGCATCTTTGTGTTCTACTGATTGATAAAGTTTGTTTACCGCCTGCTAATACCCAAATTTAGTCAGAAATTTATGATCAGCATGATTCAGCGCTTTTGGGGAAATAATAGTGGCGTTGATTGGGATGCTGATTGCCCATGTTTGGAGTTAGAAGCTGATTAGTTGGGTTGGCTAAGGATTGCTGATTGCAGTCAATCTAGTTAATTTGGTCGGGTACTCTCGTTTTTACCCTAAAGGTAAAGTTAATTGACAGCAGAAGAAGAGGCGATCGCCTCAAAAAATTTAGAATTTACGCGCAGACACGCCATAAATCATCAAAAATTCAGTTTCGGCATCAGCTTTTTCAGTTTTTGACTCGGCTGTTGTTTTGTTGCTGCTGGCGGAGTTGCTATTCGTAAAATTAGCTCTAGCAACCAGGGAGCAAGGCGTTGACACCACACAGCTAAATGACTTTGCCATCCGACTAAAATTTCTGATGAATCATTTTGCATTCCGGTGACGAGTGCTTTAGCCACTTGCTGGGGAGTCATGGGGATCACCCAGCGAAATAATTTTAAGTCGCGCACCATATCTGTGTCTGTCAAAGAAGGCAGTAATGCAATGACTCGGATATTGTAATCAGCTAGTTCTTGGCGCAAGGCTTGGGTAAATCCTAAGATGGCAAACTTGGTAGCAGAATAAGTCGCCATCGTCGGTGCAGCCACCTTCCCCATTAGACTTGATACATTGACAATTGTTCCTTGCCTTTGGCTGGCCATGCGTCTAGCTATCAGACTAGTGAGATTGTACATTCCTAACAAGTTTACCGAGAGTTCTTCTTGAACTTGGGGCATTTTAGATTGCAAAAACGAGCTTTGGTATGCGACTCCCGCACAATTAACCAGCAGGTGAATCTGTCCGTAATTGCGCCATAGTTGAGCAACAGCGATATTTACTTCAATTGTCTGCGTCAAATCTAATGCGACGATCGCAGTTTCTGTTCCCATCGCCTCGATTTCGTTAGCTACCTCGACTAACTTTTGGCGATCGCGTGCTACCAATATCAGCCGCTTGATGCCGATTTGAGCTAGTTCGAGTGCGATCGCTCGTCCAATCCCACGAGAAGCCCCTGTAATTAGAGCAACTTTACCTTGAATCTCCATTGGTTTTATCCTCCAAAATTTAAGTCTTACCAAACTCTTCCTTCGTTATTACCGAAACACACAATTAAGAGCTACTCGCTTGTCGGTACGAGGTAAGACAAATAATCAATTGCAATTGAAATCAAACTGAAACTAAGCCTTTAGCAACGAGATATTTCTTGGTTAATCTGCAATCCCTCATAATTGTCTATACGAGGCAGAAATTTCTCCTTTTTAACCCGTCAAAGCCTAACAGACTTGGCTGAATACATATAGCTCATAATTTTACTTCTCCTAGATCAGAGCGTTCATCAGCATCGTTGTCATACACACGCTAGCAATTAAATCAAGGTATTGCAATATTCTTTAATCAGAATTTCTTAATACTTCTTAACGACAGGCATATATATGTAAAAGATTTTATTAAATAAGTTTTTATGAATATCTAAGTACAAATATTTAACTTTCCTGACAATTAAGCCCTGTTTTGGAAAATTGTAGTATCTCAGTCATAGCTAAGAAACAAAAAAGACATATAGGTTTTGGTTATTATTGCAAAACCCCACTCTTTCACGTATTCTGCATAGTTACATCAGTATATTTACGCATTTTCTTAAAATAAAGGTTTCTGATTTTGATATTCTAAATAATAGAAGAGAGAGAGTTAAATTATTGTTTTTAATGCAAATTAGAACAGCAGATTTATCTACAAAAACTTTAGTAAAAATAACAACTTGTTTGGCTTTAGCTTTGAGTTCATCAAAGGAATGCTTGAGACTTGCTTGGTGTGTGAGAATTCATGCCATCTGGAAAAGCTAAAGATTAACCTAATCCCCTTGCCGATCCTGTAAGATACAAGATTGGGTTAAGCAAAGCGCAATCCAGCAAAGCACTCGAAATTTTGGATTATACCATTTCACTTTACTGATGATATAAATACGCTGGTAGGGGCTTGTCTTTGCCCATTCGTGTCAACTTAAGCTAAAAATCGCGTATCTGTTGGCTTCCACGCCCGCCCAGAAATGAATTTCAGAGGCTCATAGCTAAAGTCTACTGAAGTAGACTAAAGATTTTTCAGATTATAGCGGTTCTCAGTTGAGTGAGGTACTGAACCCCACCCCCAACCCCCTCCCCGCAAGCGATGAGCTTGCTCTGATGTACATCATGTGATTAGGAAACGCTATATTTAGTCATCTAAAGATGACTTTAGCTATTAAACCGCGTCCACCTTGAAAACAGTAGTTCTTTCCGTATGAAAAGAAAAAACCCTCATCCCCCAGCCCCTTCTCCCAAATTTGGGAGAAGGGGAGCCAGAAAAAAGTCCCTCTCCCAAGTAGGGAGAGGGATTTAGGGTGAGGGCAAAAACTACGGTTCTCAACATAGATGAGGTTTAGCAAGGAACTTCAGTTCCTTGTGGGACATGAGTTTTAAGTTAAGATAAATCTTGCACTGCGTTTCTATCCCGCCTCAGAATGAATTCCGAGTCTCATAGCGAAAGTCCACTCAAGTGGACTAAATAATTGGCGTTGCTGATTTCATGTATGAAAATGATTCTGCATGATATCAAAATCCTTGTAGAGACGTTGCATTGCAACGTCTCTACATCTGGATTCATACCGCAATTAGGCAACGCCAAATAATTAATTCAGTCCACTTGAGTGGACTTCAGCTATGGGAGCATCCCAAATGTGCCATTCCCTTGATAGCCGTCATCCCCTAACCCCTTCTCCCATCTTTGGGAGAAGGGGAACTAGAATTATGTCTCCCCTCTCCCATCTTTGGGAGAGGGGCTGGGGGTGAGGGAAAAGATTTAAGCAAAATTGGGATGCTCCCTCAGCTATCAGCCCTGAACTTCAGTTCAGGGCGGGCTATCGGTTACTGCGACTAGATTTTTAAGCACGCTTTGTGCTTACTACAAACTGATCAAATTTAATGAAACAGATCACTAGTTAAAACTGGAAGCAATTAAGGCGTTAAAAAGTCTAAATGGTTTCCTGGTTGGGCACGCAAATCTTCTACTGTCCCCTGAATTTGTAACTTGCCTTGATTAAGCAAAACAATCCAATCAGCACGGGTAATTACTCTAGGACGGTGGCTAATCAGGATCGTGGTTTTACCTTGGCGGTGCAACAACAGTTGGTCTAAAACTTGAGCTTCACTAACTGGATCGAGTCCAGCAGTTGATTCGTCTAAAATCAAGATTGGTGGATCGTTAACAATAGCTCTTGCTAAAGCCAGTCTTTGCCGTTGTCCACCAGAAATATTTGACCCAAATTCACCTAATACAGTTTGATATTTTTCAGGTAGTCTACTAATAAAATCATCTGCGTCAGCAATTTGGCAAGCCTTGACAATTTGATCGAAGGTGAGGTGAGGAGAACCTAAGCGGAAGTTTTCAATAATTGTGCGACTCCAAAAATGAGCGTCTTGAGGAACCAGAGCAACTTGTTGCCGCAAACAATCAAGAGCTAGGTCTTGCATGTTATAAATGCCAAAGCGAATATTGCCAGAATTAGGTGTATATAATCCGGCTATCAGTTTGGCAAGAGAACTTTTTCCACAGCCGGATGTACCAATTAGGGCAACAACTTTACCGCCAGGAATTGTCAGGGAAAAATCTTCCAGTAGCTCTAGCCTGCCGGCGTAGTGAAAGTTTATATTTTTGCAAATAATATCACCATCACTAGGAATTTTAGCAAAGGGTTTGGTACTATCGCTTGGAGTTTCAGGTGTGGAATCGATAACTTCTGTTAAGCGTTCCGTGGCAGTTTTGGCACGCATGAATTCATCTATAAATCCAATCACAGTACCGATTAATGCCAAAAAGTTCCCATTCATCCCGTTAAATGCTAGCAGTTGACCGATGCTGAGTTCTTTACCAATAACTAGGACGCTGCCGAAACCGATCAAACTAACGCTGCCAATAGCATAAACTAATCCAGAAAAGGTACTGTTAATAATTCCAATCTGAATTGTGCGAAATGTCAGGTTTGAGAGCCGACCAAATCTGTTCTGAAATTCTTCCCAAAATTGAGGAGCAGCAGTAGTAGTTTTGAGTGTCAACGCTCCTTTAAAGCTTTCAACGAGAACACCCTGGTTTTCCGCGTCTAAGACCAACATACTTCTGATTTTTTGCTGAAGTGTTGGCAGGAAAACCACCGTAGACAAACTCATGACAATAGCAACAACGACGGCAACAAAGGTGAGTTTCCAGCTATAGAACACCATGAAACCTAAAGAAATCAGTCCGATAAAGAATTGGCTAGGCAGACTGATAACTGCTTGAGCAACTAGCTGATTAATTTGTTGAATATCTTGCAATCTGCTAACAATCTCGCCACTGCGACGTGATTCATAGTAAGCCAGAGGCAGCCGCAAGATTGCCCTGGCAAATTCTAGAACTAGCCCTAACTCAAGCCGTTGAGCAAAATTGGCAATCAGGTTAGATTGAACTAGTTGCAGACTACTTGACACCAAATTCATCACCACAACCGCAATAATTACACCAGCAAGAAGCTGGGTATCACCTCGAACTAGTACATCATCCGTTAGAATTTGAAGCAGGAAAGGAGACGTTAACGAAAGTAGACCGATAACTATAGCACAGAGAAAAGCCTCGAATATTATGCCCCCATAAGGCAATGCCCGCCGCGCAAAGCGCCAAAGACCGTTGACTTTCTCATCGGGTTGAGCATAAAAGCGAACCGAATCTGGCTCTAGTAAAAGCATGACTTGATCTGACCAAGCCTCCGTTAATTCTTTTTTAGAGACATAACGGATGTTAAAGGCTGGGTCAGCAATTACATATTTTTTGCCTTTCTGACCATACAAAACAACCCAGTGGTAGCCTTTCCAGTGAATGATTGCTGGCAGTGGTGCTTGGTTCATTCGGTCTAATATTTCTTTTGATGCCCTGACCGAACGCGCATTGAAACCAAGTGCTTCCGCTCCTCGCCTCAATCCCAACAATGTTGTTCCAAGTTGCCCGGTGCCTACCGCTTCCCGGATGCGATTTAGTGTAAAGTTACGTCGATAATGTTTAGCCACGGAAGCAAGACAAGCAGCTCCACAATCTTCTTCACTATGTTGTGCAACAACTTGGTATTTCATTTCACACTCCAGTACCCAATAGTATCGTAAAAAAACTTAAAAAAATAGCAGGGTTTAATCCCTGCGTGGTTAATAATTTGACCAACAGTTTAGTTGTACTATACCGCTTCTCGAATGCAAGCAATATACTTTGACCTCACTTTCATTCCTCTCTTTTAAAAGGAGAGAGGCTTTAAGTCTTACCCCCCTTCCCTTGCAGGGAAGGGGCTGGGGGTTAGGTCTGTAATTTCATGCAATTGAGAACCGCTATATTATCAGCATATATGTTGTACTAGTAAAGACAAATCTCTTAATGCTACTAGATAAACAACTTCTGGCTCTACCGATCCCCTTATGGTAATTAAACCTCAATCAGGGTGAAAGCCTTATAAGGCAAGGCTTATCAAACTTAAACGTATTATTTTGATTGAAATCCTTACGGGGTAAAGCTTTTAAGGATTTTCAACCAGATTTTGCATAAGGGGATCGGTAGAACCCAACTTCTTTAGTTTTATTAGTTGTAATCGCTTTGACTATATTTTGTATATCAACAGAAAAAATACCGGGAATTTTCCTATATTTGCTTCGCTTACTGCAACCGAATAGACATATTTGCTTATTGGTTTGGAGTAAGTGAGGTAAAAATAGTTTCGTTATTGTTCACAGAATTACTAAATTGTGATGAATATGGCTGATTTTTTAAATGGCAGCGCTTAGTATTTGACTACTCAAGGTGAGCAGTATGTTTAGGAAAGGTATTAAGTAAGTCCATCAACAGTTGCCTCAGAGGAACTGTTGATAGACTTTATTAACTTTGTTCAACAAAAGTATGCGGTAGGAATAAACGTAATGCTAGAATAACTGCGATAAGCAACAAAGCTAATGTCTTGCCAGAAACCAAACTACCCTGTTGGAGCAGGTTAGTTTGTTTAAGACACTTTACCTCAGTAGAGACACGGTTAATCGTGTCTTTACGTTTATTCTTTCCCTTTTACTAAACCTCTTCACTTCTACTTGTTGACGATCTCTGAATTTTGGACTACAACGCTGTCTGTAATGATGTTACCAGCAATGACTTGTGTCACGATATTTAAGTTCAAATCAAGGAAGCTAGACTTCTTCTTCTTGTCGTCCTTCTTGGGAGTCGTAGGCGTAGGCAGATACGTTTTGTACCAAGTACCACCAGACAAACTAGCTTCTTCGGTAGCGGTTAAGGTAGTGAACAATGTGCTTTCCATAATCTTAGTTCTCGCTTGATTGTTAAGGTTAAAATCGCGTCACTTAAAAGTAATTAATATAAACATTTAAAGAGTATATTTGATTACTTTTTTGTTCCGTTAAAAGTATTATACGACTATTGCTCAATAGGTCAAGCAATTAATTTTTTAAGAAATATGTATTACACCTCTTCAAAAAAAATACTACATAGTTATTCTTTATACAAATTTAGTTAGAAAAATTTCAATTATCAAAAAATAGCAAATAGCGTCAATATTCATATTCATATAAATATGGCGAACTAAAAGATGTATTTTTTCCGAAAATACATAACTTAAACATATTTAGTATTAATACTGACGAATCACGCAAATAAGCGCATTTCAAGACAAACTTAGTAAAATCGGTATATTTATTATACAAAGTGTGCCTAAGTAAGAAATAAATTTCACAAATGGAGTTCTGCATTTCCAAGTAAGTGCTTTTACGTAAAACTACTTTATGCAAAATTTTTATATACAAAGCTAAAATGAATTTATATAAATTATTTTAATATAGAACAGCGTAAATTCACTTAATCTTTGATAAATGAGAAATAGGTTTAAAAAACTTGTAGTCATTATACTATTTTTTTGCAAATAAATAAAGAAAAGATAAAATTTTAGATAAATCTTATAAAGATTTGATGTTCTTACTAAGATGCCTAATTGTTATTTAGACTTAGCTGTATAGAAACCTTGTATTTACATACTAACTATATACAGGTAAGGGACTTATCAGTAATAAAAGCAAAAGCTGTTGCTTTTGCTCTGAAAGGCGAAAGCGCCAAAATTATGAGATTTTTGCCAAAAATATTCTTGAAATAGAAGAGAGCTTTTATTTTTAGTATCTCCCTAAATCTTGATCGTCACGCTAACGCTAGGTAGATTTTTTTGCTAGATTATTTACGTAACCAAAATGTTTTTTAACGTTCATGCTCATAGACCCCCAACCAGACTTTCTCCGCCTAGTCCAAAACGACGAATATCTTCCCTCAGTCAGTATATGGACGAGGTTGGGAGGAATATTTTTAATTGGAAGTGTTGGCGCTGCCTTCAGCCTTGCCAGTGTCTTTCAATACAATGTAATAGTAAAAGCTGATGCTACCGTCCGCCCAACTGGAGAAATCCGGTTAGTGCAAGCAGCAGCTGAGGGAACGGTGACAAGCATCAAGGTCAAAGAAAATCAGGTTGTGAAAAAGGGAGATACGATCGCACTCATCGACAATTCCCAATTGCAAACTAAAAAAAGCCAAATACTCGGAACTATCGAACAGAATCAGTTACAACGATCGCAAATTGATGCACAACTAAAAGCGCTACAAAATCAGATGACTGCTGAGTCTAATGCAATGAGACAGGCAATCACATCTGCCAAAGCAGACTTGAGTCGAAACAAAAGAGATTATCAAGATAGGCAAATCACTAGTCTGGCACAAGTACAAGAAATAGAAGCGGGTGTTGAATTAGCCAGAGAGGAACTAAAGCGATATCAGCAGCTGGGAAATACGGGGGCGATCGCTGCTCTCCAAATTAAAGAAAAAGAACAAGCTTTTAAAGCTGCTACTGCTAGACTCGACAACGCGAAAGCTGCACTCAATCCCAGCGATGCTAATGTGGCGATCGCACAAGAACGTATTTCTCAAGAGTTGACAAAGGGTGAGTCTACTATTGCTCAATTGAACAAAGAGAAAGAGGAACTCATCAGACGTCAAGTTGAAGTCCAAAACCAAATTAGCAGCGCTCAACAAGAACTTAAACAAGTTTTTACAGAACTGCAAAAAACTGTAATTCGTACCTCTGAGAGCGGTACTATTCTCCAACTAGTATTAAGAAATACTGGACAAGTTGTCCGTGTTGGAGATGCGATCGCTCAAATTGCTCCCAGCGCTGCCCCTCTTGTAATCAAAGCTCGTGTTCCCTCCTCAGATATTAGTAAAGTGCAGGTGTGTAAAGTCGCACAAGTCGCAAAATGTTTAGAGGGGCAAGTACAAATGCGGGTTTCTGCTTATCCGTATCCAGATTATGGCATCCTCAAAGGTGCTGTCAGAGGCATTAGTGCCGATGCCATTACATCTCAGGGTAACGGTAACATTCCAACTGCCCCTTCCTATGAGGTGACAATTGAGCCAGAGAAACTTTATTTAAAAAGGAGCGGTAAATCCTATCCTATTAAAGCAGGGATGGAAGTTACATCTGAAATCATTTCCAAAAAAGAAACCCTACTGACATTTATTCTGAGAAAAGCAAGACTGCTAACGGATGTGTAGATTCCTTCCTGTATTCCACGCCATTTAGAAGCACTATAATAATTCAAAATTCACACATTATTCGCCCAGCGTCTTCTAGAGAAGAGAGTTACATAAGGGGATTTAAACCCCGACTGTAGCTTTCTTCCCGCAGGGTAACTGAGCAAAGTCGGAGCCATCGAAACTCCGAGTTAATAATTGTTTAATATTATATTCTTCAGTGAAATTGACAAGTATATATACCAACGCTGTAAAAAGTTCAAAAATTTTATCAACTAAGGCAGGAGACGGAGGGCAGTTTTCCTCCTGCCTTCCTCGAGAAATGGGATTTACTTGAAAAGTTTGCTGATATAGTTCATAAATCAGTTTTCTAGAAATAAATTTTAAAGACTCAGTGAAATTTAAAAATAAGTTAAAAGCCAAGTATTCTAAATGTTTTAAAGACCATATCCAATTATTCTCTTTTCCACAATTTTGGTTATTAAAAATATATTGAATGGGGTTAACTGTTGCTTCTTCTAAGCAAACAAATTTGTTTAAATCTCTATATCTGATTACAAAAAGTGCAAAACAAAGAGCAAAGGATAATTTTTGTATAAAAGCAATGCTTTTATTGACTAAAAACTCAAAAAAGGGTAATTGAGTAAATTTGGCTGATTCTTTTTCAATTAATGCAAACACTTTTTTCATGATAAAAAAATCCTGCCTGATTAAGTGGACAATAAGTGTCTCCTGACTCATCAGTTCCCCCTTATGGTTTTATGCAGAGTCAGCTAATTCTTTACAAAACTTCACAAACTACATTACAGTCAGCGTTTTGTGCTTATGCCAGGAGGCGATCGACTCTCACCCCCAAATTTATGGGCTTGGTAAATTATTGACTTTTGACTTCCCCGTACCCCTCTGGGGAAGCAAGCTACGCGCAGCGTCCCCAGGGGTTGGGGCTGATCCATTCCAAATCTGATTGAATTGATCTGCGGACAACGACTGTAAGAGACTGAGATTAAGCGGTTCTTTACTGATAAATGTGGCGTAGGAAGGCTGCAAATAGGAACGGTATTCAGGGCGGTTGAGGAGATGAGTTTCCAAAAAAGCGACGCTGAGGGCGTTGAGATAGGAATAAACAGGGGCACGATCGGGGCCTAGCAAGGCAGGTGGCACAGGTAAGACATCATTTCCAGAAGTAGGTTCTGCGATCGCTGAAAAGTGGGTGGCGTTTTCAATTAAAGCTAGATACTTATTAGAGTCAGAAAGCCAGGTAAAGGGGCGAATCTGCTCAAATACAGGTGGGGCAAAAATATCTTGACTACCTGCTACCAGCATTACTGGAATTTTAATTTGACTCACCCCGGCCTCACCCAAAACTAAGCTGTTAATTGGATTAATCGCCATGATGACCTTGATGCGATCGTCTTTGAGATTGTAATTTCTTCGGGGTAATTTATTTGCTTCACACTGCAACAAGAGCGACAAATTAAAAGATGAATAATTAGGATTACAGTTTTGCCTCAGTTCCTCAAAGTTAATATTTGCTCCTGCTAGAGCCAAAACGGTATAACCACCAAGGGACTGACCGATCGCCCCAACTTGCTGAAAATTGAGTTTTCCTTGGAGGGTAGGATCAGATTTGTCCAGACGTTCGAGTTCATTGAGGAGATATTTGATATCCAAAGGTCGATTGATAAATTCTGATGCATCAGGTGGCCCGGCCAAACCCGCAAAATATAGTTGAAAGCGTTCGGCATTACTACCAGGGTGTTCCAGTACAGAAACAGCAAAACCATAGGATGCTAGATGTTCAGCCAGGTAGACAAAGGTAGAGCGGTCTGAGGCGATGCCATGAGAAATTACAATCAGGGGAAAGGGAGGCGAAGGCAGTTCTTTAGTGTTTTGTGAACCAGCTTCTGGCAGATAGATATCCACCGGTAGACGGCGTGAGCGAGAAAAGTCATTTAACTCCAGGCTTTTTTTCTGCCAGCGAAATTTTCCTGGCGATCGCAAATCTGGCTGTTGTGAGAAATCAATTTTTGAATTGGCTGATTGAGCGATCGCTTCTTTTTGAAGAGAGGCAACAACTTCATCCCTTTTTTTGAGCAATTGTGACAAGTCATCAACTATCTTTAACCCTCCAGTGAAATTCACCCGCACAGTATTGCTAGGAAATTTCCGCAGCAAATTCACAACTGTTAAACCTTCTCGATCGGCAGCAGCCAAAATCAAAGAGGCACGTATGGCATAGAAGCCGTTCTGTCGAGATTCAGTGAGGAGGAATTCTCCCAGCTGTTGTACCACTTGTTCGCCTATAGGTGAGTAGGTAACTTGAGATACTAATGTAGGAGTAACATTGAACCTTTGCTGGAGCAGATCCCGCAGTTGAGCTAGTTGTTGGGGGGTAGCACGGCTAGCATAAAATGACAAATCTTGATCAATTTTGCCAACTTTCGCAAAAGTTTCTAGCGAGTCTACAGACAACGAGAATTCGCCGAAGGGAGGGTAATAAAAGCTAATACGTTCAGCTCCCAATCCGGGAGTTGCAGTCAAAAACGTAGATAGCAAACCTAAACCCAGGTATCTCAAAAATTTTTTCATTAGAAAACCCACTGTCTAACCCTGCCAGACAAGTTTAAGCAGGGAGGAAAGCGGGGCGGGATCTATAACCGCTTTCCTGTTTACTTCGTTTAGATATATCAAACAGGTTACAAGCACAAGAAGCAAGTACTTACAGCCAAAGTTTTCCATATACGCTAGGACTTACGCACTGTACAAAAGAATCATGTTGTGTATCAACGTAAGTACGTCGTTTCAGATTTTTATGAATCATTTTTTGATGTTAAATAGACCCGCGCTGTAGGTCGAGAGAATCGAGCAAAAGCTAGTCCCGTCATCACAGCAATCCCCACCAAACCGATCATTGCTTCAATGGTGACAATAATGTTGGCGTAAGTTGTTTTAGCTAAAACAGCATTCATCCCACACTCACTATAATTGAGTGTGGGACGCCAGTCGCCTGCGACGGGAAACCCGTCTACAGCGCACCGCGAGTGAATGCGCGGGAGTGGGGAGATATAGTAATTGATGTTTTTTGGCGTAGCCAGAACAATTAATTGCTATTGTTCTGCCATGACCCATATTCATTATATTTCTTGAAGCAAATACCACGATTGATGGT
>Ga0209591_10002830_pt1 | contig 20517 bp, 24 predicted proteins | sample MAT01_FD_187207 | JGI IMG/M metagenome (GOLD analysis project Ga0209591, IMG submission 187207) | Freshwater microbial communities from Lake Fryxell liftoff mats and glacier meltwater in Antarctica - MAT-01 (SPAdes) (version 2) | ecosystem: Environmental > Aquatic > Freshwater > Ice > Liftoff... | reverse complement strand
ATAAGCTGCGTTTGGAAGCCAAGCAGAAAGAGGCCGCTGCGCTCTCCACCGGCATGTCTAAACTGATGGAAACGCTCGGAAAGGCGAAATCCTCAACCGAGTCCCTGCGCGTCGCACTGGATACGATGCGTGAATGCTTCGACTGGAACTATGGAGCCCTTTGGCCATTGGACGTTGAAACGCAAATGCTGAAATTCCAGCAAGATTCCGGCGATATCGCTCCGGAATTCAAGCGTGCTTCGGAAGCTGCCACCTTTCGGTCCGGCCAGGGCCTGGGCGGGCGTGCCTGGCAGAGCATGGACATGATTGCCATTGATGATCTTTCCCAGCTCACGGATTGTCCGCGCCTTGGCGTCGCAGGTCGCATTGGGATCAAGACAGGTGCTGCACTCCCTATCATTGTGGAGGGCAAGCTTTGGGGTGTGATCGACTTTCTCTCTCTGGTGCCTATCGCGATCTCCCCCGATCGGCAGGAGACGCTCCGCAATGCTGGCCGCGCACTCTCTGCGGCATTTGAGCGCCTGCTCGGGGTTGAACGCGAACAGCGCCATGCGGCCGAACTCAAAGACAAGGTGGACGCCATGCTAGCCGTGGTGAATGCGGCTGCTGCGGGTGATCTCACCCGCGAAGTCACCGTCTCGGGCAGCGATGCGATTGGGCAGATGGGCGAAGGTTTGGCGCGATTCCTGGCAGACTTGCGCAAGAGCATGGCCGCCATTGCAGAAAGTGGGAAGTCCCTAAGTGGCTCTTCCGAGGATCTGTTGGGCATGAGCCAGACGATGGCTTCCAACTCCGAAGAGACATCGGCCCAGGCCAACGTTGTCTCGGCGGCTGCCGAAGAAGTGAGTAAGAACGTGCAGACGGTCGCTGCCGGCGTCGAGGAAATGAGCGCCAGTATCAAAGAGATCGCAAAGAATGCGAGTGACGCAGCCAGGGTCGCCATCGAAGGCGTCAAGGCGGCAGAGACCACCAACGCTACCGTCGCCAAACTCGGTGAGAGCAGCGCCGAAGTCGGCAAGGTGATCAAAGTCATCACCTCCATCGCTCAGCAGACCAATCTCTTGGCACTGAACGCCACGATTGAAGCGGCGCGCGCCGGAGAAGCCGGAAAAGGCTTCGCTGTTGTGGCCAATGAAGTGAAAGAGCTCGCCAAGGAAACCGCCAAGGCCACCGAGGACATCAGTCAGAAGATTGAAGCGGCGCGCGCCGGAGAAGCCGGAAAAGGCTTCGCTGTTGTGGCCAATGAAGTGAAAGAGCTCGCCAAGGAAACCGCCAAGGCCACCGAGGACATCAGTCAGAAGATTGAAGCCATCCAGGGCGATACGCACAGCGCCGTCGAAGCCATCGCACGCATCAGCGAGATCATTCGTCAAATCAACGATATTCAGGCCACGATTGCCGCTGCTGTTGAAGAACAAACCGCGACCACCAACGAGATTTCGCGAAACGTCAGCGAAGCTGCACGCGGCAGCTCTGAGATCGCGGACAACATCACGAGCGTCGCACAAGCGGCGCAGGAGACCACCACCGTCGCCACTAAGACACAGCAGGCAGCCAACGCGCTCGGCGTGATGGCGAGTGATCTCACCAAGCTTGTTTCTCGCTTCAAGAACTAACCGAGCCGCCTAGCAGGAGAGCCTATGAAAGCTATTGTTGTTGACGATTCTGGCACCATGCGCCGCATCCTCAAGCGGATGCTCGTTGAACTCGGCTTCGAAGTTGCGGAAGCCGAGGATGGGGTCGCGGCACTGGAATGGTTTCGAAAGAATGGCTCTCTTGATCTAGCGCTCCTTGATTGGAACATGCCTGAAATGAGCGGCTACGACCTCCTTCGCTTTGTGCGCGCACGCCGAGAATTCGACGGAATGCGGATCATGATGGTGACCACCGAAAGTGAAATGGAAAAGGTTGCCAAAGCCTTGAGCGCAGGCGCTGATGAATATGTCATGAAGCCTTTCACCAAAGAAGTCATCACCGATAAGCTGAGTTTGCTCGGTTTTCATGGTTTAGCGGAAGGAGCTGCCCCTTGAAGAAGATCCGCGTTCTCATCGTGGACGACGCCGTGGTGATCCGAAAGATCCTCTCGGACGTGCTGTCTCAGGAAAGCGACATTGAAGTCGTGGGGACTGCGGTGAACGGTGCCTTGGGGCTGAAGAAGATCGAACAATTGGCCCCAGATCTGGTACTGTTGGACGTTGAGATGCCGGAAATGAACGGCATCGAAACGATCCGCGCGATCCGCAAAACCTGGGTCTCCCTGCCCGTCATCATGTTCAGCACGCTCACGAATGCGGGGGCGTCCACCACAATTGAAGCACTGCTGCTCGGGGCGACGGACTACGCCACCAAGCCAGCAAACGTTGGCAGCACCACGAGTGTGATTCAGGAGATCCAGACGAGTCTGATCCCGAAGATCAGGAATGCTTGTCGTCGCACGCTGCCAGCCGCGCAGCCCGAGCACCCGAGTCAGCCGGTGCGAGCCCTCAAGCCACAGCCGCTATCTAACAAACGTCCGGAAATTCTAGTGATCGGCACGTCGACGGGCGGCCCGAATGCGCTCGCTGAAGTACTCAAAGACATTCCGGCATCGTTCCCGGTTCCCGTGTTGGTGGTGCAACACATGCCGCCTCTTTTCACGCACTTTCTCGCCGAGCGCCTCAACAAGACGTGTCCGCTAGAAATCCACGAAGCAGTGGATGAAGCACCGCTCCTACCCGGTCACTGCTGGATAGCCCGTGGGGATTTTCACATGGACCTGAAGCGCACAGCCACCAGCGTTTTGATCAGTCTGAATCAAGCCGCTCACGAAAACTCCTGTCGTCCCGCTGTCGACGTCACATTTCGCGCCGTTGCGCGGCTGTACGGCGGAGCCAGCCTCGCCGTGGTGCTCACTGGAATGGGCCAGGATGGGTTGCGCGGCGGGCGCGCGATTCGAAGTGCGGGCGGGCGCGTATTTGCCCAAGATCGGGCGACGTCGGTCGTTTGGGGCATGCCCGGTGCTGTCGTGGAAGCAGGCATCGCTGAGGCTGGCATTCCGCTGTCCGAGGTGGCCGCGGCGATCCTCGATCGCTTCGGCATGGGGAAACGTGGCCTGGCATCAGCAAAGGAGCAATCCGTTGGAAACCGTTGATTTTCAGTTTCTCCAGAAGTTCATGCACAGCCACGCTGCGATTGTGATCGACGATGGCAAGCAATACCTCGTCGAGAATCGACTTCAACCGTTGGCTAAAGCTGCGGGGTTGCCTGATCTGCATGGCCTCGTCACCCGATTGCGCGCTGAGCGGTTCGGGGATCTGCATCGCAATGTGCTGGATGCGATGACCACGAACGAGACCTCATTCTTTCGCGACACGAAGCTGTATGACTCTTTGGAACGCGAGATCTTACCCGAGCTTTTGGAAAAGGCGGGCTCACGCAAGCTCAACATCTGGTGCGCCGCCTGCTCAACCGGACAGGAGCCTTACACGCTAGGGCTGATCTTCAAGGAAAAGCTAAAAATCGGGCCTGATCGCGTTGAAATCCTCGCGACCGATATCTGCGAGCGCGTGCTCGATGCCGCGAAACGTGGCGAATACAGCCAGATGGACGTCAACCGGGGGCTGCCAGCGCCTATGTTGTTAAGAAATTTTCGGCAGGCGGGTCGCAATTTCAGCATCGCCGACGACGTTAAGGCGTATGTAAAGTTCCGCAAGCTGAACCTGGCGGAAGCTTGGGACAACTTGGCACCCATGGATCTGGTGCTGATCCGCAACGTTCTCATCTATTTTAACATTGATACTAAGCGACAGATCCTCAAGCGCGTGAAGCCGATCTTGCGAAGCCACGGCTATCTCATCTTAGGCGCCGCTGAAACAACCCTGAATATCGATGACACTTATGGACGGGTGATCAAACGCGATGCGACCGTCTATCACCCTTTGCCCTGAATTTTGGAGATTGAATCGTGGTTATCACCGGACAGATGTGGATTGAAGCTGCCGTCGACGCGCTGCGTGATAGCAGCTCAATGTTCGAAGCCGAAGGGCTCGACGTGCTCTCGATTTCTGAGCAGCTTCCAGAGCAAACGAGCGGCGCCTTTATTTCGATTGCAGGAGGGCAGCAATCTGTCCAGCTGGGGGTGTTGTGTGGCCCAGCTGAACGCCAGGCTCTCGCTCAGAAGTTTCTCGGAGATGACACGCTGCTCGGGCAGGACGATCTCGCGGATGCCATGCGTGAAATCGCCAATATCGTCGCGGGAGGCTTGAAAAGTGCGATGTTGGAGTACGATCCCTGCCTCGCACTCGGTTTGCCCCTGTACACGGAAGGGGCCCAGCTCGGGTCTGCCACGCGCGCACACTGTGCACGGGTGATCCTGAGCGATCAAGCGCTCTGTCTGGTTGTGATTGTCGGCACTGCCAACACCCCCTGAGTCGGCCAGCATGAGCATCGCCCCGCCCCGCGTTCGCCGACTTCCCGTGATCGCGCCGCGCCAAGGGCAATTGGAGCTTGAAGCCATGAAGGGTTCGGATTTCATGGCGCTGGTCGCCCAACAGGCCCGTTCAGAGGAAAGCGGCAGTATCAGCTCGCAGTATGAGCAGGAGTTGCTTTCCAATGACGCCATGGTGGGCGCCCTGGCGCTCAAGGCCTGCAACTCAACAATGGGAGCCATCAGCTACGGCTTGGTGCCCCTACCCCGCGAACGTGGCAAGTTCTCGCTACGCATCGACGTGGTCGTGACACGACGCCACTGTCGACGGCTTGGGATCGGGACCCTGCTCTCCGCAGCGGTGCTCAGCCAACAGCTCGGAGTGCTGGGCGAGAACCTGTATCACGCGTCGGTGATGGCGGTGCACCCGGCCATGATCCAGGTCTTTAGCAAGCTTGGCTTTGAGCGAGCGGCCCCCAACGTGCCGCTCTACTCGCGCGTCGTTCAAAACGACCACCTCGAAACGCTCCATCGGCAAACGGAACGCGTGATCCAGCTCAGGATGCGCGACCTGCGAACGCTGTGCGTGGATTGCCGCCGTTCCCAGGCCCATCAACCCTGGTGCGTCGCGGAAGCCTGAGGCGCATGGCAACGGGTTACGTTTGGGACAGCGCCTCCTTGGGCTACGTGACAGGTGATCAGCGCCCGGAGCATCCCCGACGAACGCAAGCTTTAGAACCGAGCCAATTCCTCAACAGGAGCGGCCTCCAGTTTCTCCCGACGCAGCCGGACCTGGGCCTGCCGTGGGTGGGGCGCGTCCATTCAACGCAGTTCATGCGAGAAGTGCGCCTGGCGGCCCAAAATTCGCGTCTTTGGTTCGATGGCGGTGATACCGTTGTCCGGGAAGACGCCTTCGATGTGGCGCTCATGGCCGCCGCCGGTGCCCTCACTTTGACTGACGCGGTCCTGCGTCGGACGGTCACAAACGGCTTCGCGGCCATTCGGCCGCCAGGGCATCACGCATCGCACGAACGGGCTCGGGGCTTCTGCATTTTCAACAATGTCGCGGTGTGCGCTCGCTACGCTCAAGAGGTATTCGGCCTCGAACGGATCCTCATCGTTGACTGGGACGTGCATCCCGGCGACGGCACCGCAGCGATTTTCTACGAAGATCCAAGCGTGTTCGTGCTCAGCCTCCACCAGCGCGGGATTCTGGGCGGAGAGGTCGGGGGTGAGCACCTAGACGGAAGAGGCCCGGGAAAAGGCTTCACACGAAACATCCCGCTCGAACCGGGTACATCGTCTGACCACTACCTCCGCGCCTTCGAACAGGCGCTCACCACCACGGCCAGAAGCTTTAGACCCGAGCTGATTATCATCAGCTGCGGCTTTGACGCTCATCGCGCAGATCTGCTCGGGGGATTGTTGCTGGATGAAAGCTCCTTTGAGCGACTCACCGAGCTTGCCCTTGAATGCTCTCAGACGTATTCTTCCGGCCGGCTCGTTTCCGTCCTGGAAGGGGGGTACCAGCCGTCGGTCCTCAGGGACTGCGTCGGGACGCACCTCGCGGTGCTGGAGAGAGCCTGAGCTGGCACAAGATTTGTCAGTGCATGGTGCGGGATTTGAGCAGGAGGATTTCAATGGGATATTCGAGGGAACAGCCAGCGTTTGGGACAAGTAAATGGGCGGCGGCCGATTATGAACCGCCCGCTCCAAGCGGCAGCGTGGAACTTTTTGCACGCGACGTAATGTTCACAGTCGTCGCGGACAAGTTCGAGGAAGTCTTCTGGCTGATTTCAGCAGATTGGCGTCGTCCGTTGTACATGAGCCCGGCGTATGAGCGTGTCTTTGGCTACAAGTTAGGTGAGTTGACTCCGGCCGCTTGGTTAGAGGCGATCGATCCGGAAGATCGTCCCAACGTTCAGGTCTACTTAGAGGAGAGAGCTGCGCAGACGTCATTCGCAGCCAGCTCCTCCCCTCCTCATCGCTTCCGTAGGGCGGATGGCAAAGTTCGGCATGTGAAGTTTAGCGCGTACCCAGTCACGGACGAAGCCGGTGCCGTGGTGGCGTTCGCAGGTATCACGGCCGACGAAACGGACCGAATCCTGACCGAAGAGTCCCTCCAACGTTCCCGTGCTGAGCTACAGAACGTGGCGGCGAGTATCGAACGGGCACAAGAGGATGAGCGGCGCCGCACGGCCCAGTTCGTTCACGATGAGCTCGGCCAGTCCTTGGCGCTCGCCAAGCTCAAGCTGGAAGCATTCCTAGCCGAAAAACGCATCGCTCGCGATGATGAAGATGTCATCAAGCTTCTGGCGACCTTTCAGAATGCGATAGATGCCTCGCGCCGCGTGGCCTACGAAATGAGCCCGCCCGTTCTGCATGAGCTTGGCTTGATCGCCGCCCTCGAAGCGGAGGGGGAGCTGCTTTGCGCCGAGTACGGTGTGGACTTCTCAGTAGTTGCAGGCATCGATCCGTTGCCTGAATTCAAGGACAACGTGTTGGTGTACCGTTCAGTGCGGGAGCTGATCATGAACGTTATCAAGCATGCCTCAGCCAAGCACCTGAAGCTGACGATTGAGGGCTCTCACAAGCTGCTCACTATCAACCTCACCGATGATGGCCTTGGCTTCGACGAGGCGACACATAAGGCCAAATATGGGCTGGCCAGCGTGAGGCAACGCTTAAGCTACCTCGGCGGGGAATTGCATCTGAGCAGCCAGCTCGGCGTTGGAACTTCGGCCGAAATCCGCATACCCTTGGGGGAGTTCGCATGAGAGTTTTATTGGTTGATGATCACAGGATTCTCAGGGAGGGCGTGAGAGCGCTCCTTGAAGATCAGGGCTCGGAGGTCGTGGGCGAATGCGACAACGGGGAAAGAGCACTTGAGCTGTGTGAGCAACTCGCACCGAATGTGGTGGTCATGGATATCGGCCTCCACGGCATGAATGGTATCGACACCACCAAACGGATTCGGGACCGCTTCCCCGACGTCCGAGTGCTCGCACTCTCCACTCACTCAGAAAAACACTTCGTGACGGGCATGCTCGCCGCTGGCGCCTCAGGTTACGTCACGAAAGATGCCGCCTTTGAGGAGCTTTCGACAGCCGTTCGTGCCGTCGCGGCGGGAGGAGTCTACACCAGCCAATCCGTCACAGATCTCGTACTGCGCGACTACGCCGGCAAGCATGGCAGCCCCCATGAGCCGCCCGCCCTCAGTCGCCGCGAAGAGCAGGTCCTTGCCGGCATCGCGGGCGGTAAGAGTTCTCGCGAAATCGGCGAAGCTTTGGGGCTCAGCGTGAATACCGTGGATACCCATCGTCGGCGCATCTCTGAGAAGATCGGGGTGAAGAGCGTCGCTGGTCTCACAAAATTTGCTGTGCTCAACGGCCTTTCCGATCTCAACAGTTGAATAAGCTTTGACCCCTTAAGATGCTGCCGCGAGAGCCGTTAGAGGCTTAGGAGTCAATGATACGATGACGGTGAGTGTGATTCACGGAGGCGAGCGCAGCCTCGACGCCTGGGTCGAGCCGGTCAGCCAAGCGCTTGAAGAACTCGCAAACAAGCTCGGCCTGGGGCAGAGGGGCCCGTGCTTGCCCAGAAGCTCAGTGCCAAGCGGGCTTTCAGGCGCGCACATCACGCTCTCCTCCGAGGACAGCTCCACCCGGATCGCTATCCTGGCGGGTGCAAGCGGTGTGCAAGCGTTGGCCCGAGCGCTGTTTGTGAGCATGTCGCCGCCGAAGCTTGTTCTCGATGAAATCACCGACGCCGTGTGCGAGCTGGCTAATATTTTGGCTGGCTTGATCAAGGTCAAGCTTGGGCCGGATGGGAGTGTGCTCGCCACGAGCCTTCCGGTTTTTTTTCATGGCAATATTTCCCCCCACCTCGGTGACTCGTGGCTTTGCTTCGAGACGAGTTTGGCGGACACGCGGGTGACGGTGATGGTCATTGGTGGTTGGGCTCAAATGCGAACACCGGCGGCGTCAGGCTAAGCGCCACGCTTTTCTCCCTGTCGTCCTCGCTGCTATCCTGAGGGTTGTTTTCTAGCCACTTGGAGCTCTGACCTTGGGGCGTCGCCTCCCCTCGCCAGACAGGCACAGAGATTCAGCTCCGCCCTAACCGCTTGAGCGGCCGCGTTCTGCAATGAGCGTTGGATTGGATCTGGTTGAAGGTTGAACTCAGGGCCGCGCCTGCTTCCGTGACCTTGAGGGAGGGTCGCGCCTGATTCGCAGATCTCATAAAATTTGCTGTCCTGCACGGCCTTCCCGATATCAACAGTTGAACACATACGCCATTCAACGGCGCAATGATTCAGTGCATAACGCGAAGTGCCTGCAGACGCTCGGACGCATTTTCAAGCGCCTCCTGACTCATTGCGATCCCATGTCGTTGTAGCTCACGATCGAGTTCAGTGCACAGCTCGCTCGGTTCAAAAAATCCGTAACTCCCCGCAGCACCCGCGATGCGGTGCGCAAGAAGCTGCGCTGCTTCTAGGCTCGCGGCGTTTTTTGAATGCTTAAGGGTCTGAAGCAGCTCAATGAGGCTTGCCAGTTGTGATGCCAACCGCTGTCCATAAGCGGACCTGAGGGTTTCCAACTCGGCTTGAGTGTTCTCATCCGTCCAGTTCGAGTTGCTCACTGCAACACCTCGCTGGGTGCCAGAACGCAAGGAAATTCCAAATGGAAGGTGGTGCCTTCGTTCTCGGTGGACGAAAAATGGATCTTTCCCTCTAGCCTCTCGACCAGCGCCTTGGCGATGCTGAGCCCCAACCCTGCGCCGTTTTTCCGCCGCACATCGGAAGCATCCGCTTGGGCAAAAGGCTCAAAGACCCGTGCCTGGAAAGCTTCGGGAATGCCCGGGCCGCAATCACTCACGGAAACACGCGCGCTGGGTCCCCGGTGTTCGATACGCACGCCAATCGGCAGACCCGAAGGTGAGAACCTGATGGCGTTTGAAAGGAGATTGGTTAGGATTTGATAGAGCCTCTCGGGATCCAGGCGTACCCACAAGGGCTCCGGCGCCTCCAACACCACCCGTGCCCGATCATCCTCTGCATGAAGATCAGCGATGGCACGCCTCGCAACGCCAGACAGCTCGACGTCTTGCAGGTCAAGCTTTAACAGGCCCGACTCTACGTCGCGCAGATCCAGGATGTCGTCGATCACACGCGCGAGGCGCTTGGCGCCCACCAGCGCAATCTGCACCATCTCTCGGGGCTCCCCCGAAAGCTCACCCACGACCCCGCCATCGAGCAATCCAAGTGCAACTTGGACAGCGGTGAGCGGTGTGCGCAATTCATGGCTCACCACAGAAACGAACTCCGACTTCATTCGCGCGACTCGCGCGGCTTCCTCAGCAGCCTTAATGCTTGCCGTCACATCATGCCCAACACAGTAGAGGAAGCCTTCGTTCGTATCCTCCGTGACATGCCAGGAAACCCAACAGATATCCCCGGCTTTAGCGCGCATACGGAGTTCAAACTCACCCACTCCGCCCGCCTTGGCTATTTCGAAAGCCTGGAGGATCTTGCTCCCATCTTCGGGGACAGCGAGCTTGAACCAACCTCGCAACGCGTTCTCTTCTGGCGAGAGCCCGAGCCGATCCGACCAGACCCGATTCACTTCAAGGATCGTGCCCTGTTGACTCACGATCGCCACAAACGCCTTGGTTGTCTCGAACAAGCGTCGATAAATAGCAGAGAGCGCGGCCTCGCGGCGCAACTCAAGGATGCGCATCACTTGCCGGGCAAAAAGCTGCAGCGTCTCCAGTTGGTCCGCTCGGAGTGTGCGCGGCTTCTGGTCAACCACGCAGAATGTACCCAGGATATAGCCCTCGGGCGTGAGGAGCGGCGCCCCCGCATAGAAGCGAATCTTAGGCCCCCCCGTGACCAACGGGTTGTCGAAGAATCGCACGTCTTCAAGGGTGTCTTCAACAATCAACGGGTCCCGATCCGCAACGACATGCCCACAAAATGAAACCTCTCGCGGTGTCTCGCTGCCCTCAATCCCAACGCGTGCCTTGAACCACTGACGCTCCGAATCAACCAAGGAAATAAGGGCAATCGGCACATCGAACGTCTTCGCGACCAAGACGACAAACTCATCAAACACTTGCTCGATCTGGCTATCCAGCACTCCATAGCGTCGCAACGCGTGGAGCCGCTGGAGTTCGTCTTCGGGTAGCGCCGGTTGCTTCATAGGGCTAGCTCCGCATCAATGGTGCGCTGGAGTTCTCTTGGAAGCGTCATCGGATTGAAAGGCTTCGTAATCACACCGGCTGCACCGAGATCTTTATAGCCCTGCATCTCATGCTTCTGGATTTTGGCACTCAGAAATACGACATGGATGCCCGCTGTGCTCCCGCGATTCTTGAGCGCGTGGAGCGTGGTCGGACCATCCATACCGGGCATCATCACATCCAGCAGAATGACGTCCGGCTGCCTTGCCTCGGCGAGCTCCAATGCTTCCTGGCCAGACGCTGCCAGGAATGTGAGCCAGCCCCCAACACGCTCCAAGCTCAATTTGCAAAGAGCACGGATATCGGGCTCATCATCCACGACGAGAACAGAGCTGATTCGCATAGATGGCACGGTCCAAATCAAAGTGTACGAGGCACGCCCGTCGCGTCCACTAGTACATTCTCAGTGTTAGTGTGCCGCCGAGTACTTGGCCAAGAAGCGTTCAAGCTCATTACTCAAGAACAATGAGCTGGCTCGTTCGCGCTAATGAAACGCATCACAGGCTGACCGGACTTGCTGCGCGCTTGGCGGCTTTGCAGCCCACGATTTCAACACTGCCCTCTCAATCATTGAAGCCCATTGCATGCTCGCACAGAGGGCCCTAGGCCCCCCTGAGATGGCTAAGGCCGCTGCAGACCAAATCCTCAAAGCTTCGCGGCTTGGTCCGTCTTCCGTTCGCGAGACCATCGAAGGCCAGGGCGGACTGATCACAGTGGCGAGCGAGCTTGGCAAAGGCACGCGCTTCGCTGCCAGTGTCTTGTATGTTGAAGACACCGATCTGGTGCGCAATGTTGTCGTGCGGTTATTGAACGGCGCTGGCTTTCAAACGGTGCCCGCGCCCAATGTGGACGATGCACTCGCCGCCCTGCGCCTAGCGCAAAGCCCATTCGATATCCTGCTGACGGACTGCGTGCTGCCTGGGCGGCCCGTGGCCGACCTCATCGAGGAGTTTCGCAACGCCTCCCCAAGCGGCCACGTGGTGATGTGCTCAGGCTATGGCCCCGACGAGGTCTCCCCTTCCGGCAACATCTACGACGCCTTCCTCACCAAGCCCTTCTCTGCCCAACTCCTCGTTTCCACGATTAACCGCATGTTAACGTCTTGAGTTGGAACGGACCCGCCTAGGACATTTTATGACCTACTGAAGCTGGACGCGCTCGGGCAGATGGAGTGAGCTTCCGCACATGACTCCTGACGACCTTGAACGAACCGCTGAAATGCTTCTCCACGTGGCTCAAGTCAACGCAGACGAGCCGACTAAGCCGGAAGCTCTGGTCAGAAAACTGCTCGGACCTGCCAGCGTATTCTCGGTGAATGCCCACTCCCTGCCCCGCGACGGAACCTTCGCGTTGGTGAAGGGTGCCCCCAAGATTTACCTCCGCAAGGGGCTGCCTCCCGTCCGGCGGCGTTGGGCATTGTGCCAGGAGTTGGCCGAGTGGTGGCTTTGGCGCGAGGGCCTGCGCAACGAGAGAACGCTTGCTGATGTCGAACGGATTGCGGCAGGCCTACTGATCCCTCGGGCGGCATTTAGTCAGGCGTTAGCTCGCGTGGGCGGAGAGTCTCGGCGCATGGCCCAACACTTTGGCACCTCGGAAACATGTCTCGTGCTGCGCATGAGTGAACTCACCCGGGTGCCGTTGGCCCTGGTTTCACCCCAAAAAGTTCGCCTGCGCGGCGCCGAATTTGGCTGGCCCTCAGAACAGCAAATGCGCACCCTGAGCCACACCTTGCGACTTCCTGGTATTCGGAAAGTGCGCCTGCAAGACGACCGCCGCAGGCTGGCCCTCTGGGGCGAACTCGGCGATTCTACTTTGCGGGGCTGTAATTACTACGGGTGATCCGATCGATCCGATAGCGGAAGCTCTGTGTATCGTGGCCTAATGTTCACCAGACTCGGCACCGCACCCGACACGACAACCGGAAGCGTGAGAGGGGGCAAACCAATCTTTGTACTCAGCAATTGAACCTCCGCCCGCGCGTACGGCCAGACGTGTAGGAACCCGGAAAAACCCACGAAGTGCCTTAAATCATCGGGGACCGTGTCCGGAGGTAACTTAGCCTTGTAGCGAATACGGATGGTCATCTCTATGACTGCGAGTGGTGCGGGTGGAGCCGAGCGGCCCTTCACTTCGTCGATCCATATGGTGAACTGAAAGGCTGCGGAGACCTTGGCGTCCTGAACCATCCAGTTTACTTCCGCTACCTCCCGTCGAACCCTAAGGTTTCCTTCTGATCGTTCAGCCACATACCGGATCGACGTCTCTAGGAAACTGATATCGACCAACTGAATGGAATCGGAAAACGCAAACGCCTTCTGAAGGTCGAGCGGATCTTCCCCGCCACTCATGCCGCCAATGATCCCAGTGTCGTCGGTACTTCGGGCGTGGCGGGCTCGCTCTCGTAGACTGCCTCAACCCTGATGTAGTCCGATGTCGTGGGCTCTTCCGCGTAGGCATCGGGGGCTGTGTGAACGAGAAAAGGCGTACACCGCGTGTGGTCAAAAACTGCGCCGACCATGTGTCGTTGGACCTCGGGTGAGCACGCGGCCAACGCCTCAAGTAATCGTATTAGGGTGTCGCTTGCCACTGCGGTCCCACTCAGCACATGCGATAGGTGCGACGGAGTTACTCCGCAAATTCGCGCAATCTGGGACTTGTTCAGTCCGTGCCTGATCGTAAGCATTTGACACAATTCGGCAACGTGCGGCCCTAACCACTTCTTGAACTCGTCCTCCAGAAACGGCGTCAAGCGTTCTGAATCCTCAGGGGACCAGTAAGTTTCCCCACACCCGGGGCAAGTTGGCACCAGGAAGTCATCAGGGATCGCCAATGGAGGCACTCCTCGCCGGTACTCGCGAAGCCGGCCTTTTCCGTTTGCTTGCCGTACTTGCTCGCCGCACTCAGGACACCTGAAAGGTTCGAAATTGTTCATTTGTTGCGCCTCAATATTCGTCCGTTTTCGAGCTTCAAGTCATAGTCAGGAGGGTGGCAGGAAACCACAATCATCACGGCTCCCTCAAAGTGCAGCTTCACGTACCATGTGCCGTCGTCATTCTTGACTCCATATACGTCCGCGCGGACGGTGGTAGGGTCAAACGGCAGGTCGACAATGTGGGCAAAATCAGTTGCTTGTAGCCGACCCACCAAGTCCCGGATGTAAGACGTTGCCTCGTCTGGAGAGCACATGAGGCGCGCGGCGGCCTTGCTACTCGTCTTCTGAGACACCCTCGCTCTGGGCGCCGCTGCCAAAACCGATGAAAGTAAATACCGGGGTGGAATTCCGTCAGCCTAGTCGGTGCACGCCACAAGTTGAAGTCCACGTAAATAAAGATAGTTGTACTAAGTACAAGCGTCAAGGATGACGTGTCGCACGGAGGGACACTTTGGGCAGCCCGACCTCCTCTGAAGGACCCTCAACCGGACCGCAGTTTTTGGCGCGCTCCCAATGAAGACTGATTTATACAATAGAAACGGCAGGTTAACCGACATCCTGGTCCGGGTCGGGAAAACTTGACTACCTGACACGAAGCTGTGTTGTTTACCTCTTAGGCATGTCCGAGTTCGCAGTACTCGATCCCGTCCTTCAGTCGCTGAAAAACGCGCCTTTAGACGATGAGCCGTTCACGGAATGAGGAACGCCTTGCCGTGGAGCGCGCCCGGGAAGATTACCGCTCCGGCCGCAGCTTTACCACTGAGGAGCTGCGGGCCAAGCTGGGGTTGTGAGTTGGTTGTGAGTTGCACAAGAGCAATCGCCGCAGAGGGGAGGGCGGGCAGCATTGTTCTCGGACGCACCCAACGTTGACGGCGGCGCCTTAAAGTTCGCTAGGAAGGCGATGGGCCTCACGCAAGACTCTTTGGCTCGGGCCCTCGAAGTGAAGCCCGAGACTATATCCCGATGGGAGACTGGGGCCGCCCCGGTGAGCAGAAGCACGCAACTGGCTGTCCTTGGCCTCCTCAGGACAAGCGACGACGCGCCTCAACGCTTCGAACGCTTAGCTGACGACAGCGCGCCGCTTTCGAAGACTGGCTAGTTCATCCGGACCGCTCAACAGATCGTCACTGCCTTCGGCTCGCTCTTTCCGGAGCTGCCCCAGGCGTTGATTGGACCGGGCGTTTGGCACGGCGGCTCGGGGGAGCCTCTAACTACCGGACATTTAAGAGCTTTTAGCGGGGCGGACGGGACTCGAACCCGCGGCCTCCGGCGTGACAGGCCGGCGTTATAACCAACTTAACTACCGCCCCGTGTGCGGTGGAGGGCGGCGTCATACCATAGCGAACTTGGGGCACAAGAGGGAAAAGCATCCAGGCCCGACGGCCTATCCCAGGCTTGTCGCAGGCATAGCGAGCGCCTACTTTACGCCCGCCCTAGGCGCCGCCCGGGGCCCGCCAATTGTGCGGAACGTGGCCCCCAGCTACCGATGCTTCGCGCCTCGTGCAACGCCCCATGACGACCCAACGCGACGTTCCGACGGTCAGTCCGCTCCGGCGGGCTAGACATCCATGGCTGTTGCTCGCCGTGCCCCCGCTGGTGCTCGCGCTCTGGTGGCTTCTCCCGGTCTCCGCGCTCGTCGCGAACGCCGTGCACTTTATTCAGAACCTCGGGCTCCTGGGAGTTCTGGTTTACGCGGTCGTGTACATCACTGCCATTGTGGCCATGGCGCCGGGCCTGATGCTCACGTTGGCAGCGGGCTTCATTTGGGGACCGCTCATGGGTGCGCTCGTGGCCTGGCCCTCTTCACTGTTAGCCGCCACCACAGCTTTTGTCGTGGGGCGTTACCTAGCGAGGACTTACATCGAGCAACGCTTCGGGAATCGCGCACTCTTTCGCGCCATCGAACGCGCCACCGCGCTTCATGGCTTAAAAATTGTGATCCTGTTGAGGCTTTCACCCGTGGCTCCGTTTGGGCTGCTCAACTATGGGTTTGGCCTCACCCAGCTCAAGACTCGAAGTTATGCCTTAGCCACAGGCATCGGCCTCCTGCCCATGACTTTCCTTTACGCGTATGTCGGTTCGCTCGCCAAGAGCGTCGCGGATCTGGGAACTGCTGGGGCGCCCGTGCGCGGTGTTTTGTATTGGGTGGGCCTGGGCGCGACAGTTCTCGTCACGCTATTTGTCACCAAGATTGCGCGTGGTGTTTTGCGAGAACACCTCGAAACCGCCCGCAATAGTGGCTCCCCTTCGGTAAACGAGTGAAGAATTAGAGGCCCGAGGCTGGCAACGGCTCCGGCCGTTCGCAACGAGTCTCAAGCTGGACTCTCACGCCTTGCTCCGCACTCCGATGGATGGCTTCCATGATCTCAAGCACATGCAAAGCGAGCGCTCCCGATGCTCGAGGTTCGCGACCTTGCTTGAGCGCGAGCGCCATATCGAGCACGCCCACGCCGCGGCTATTGGCTGAATACTGGTGAATGAGCGGATGCACTTCCCACGCATCGCCTCCCTTACCCGTCTTCACCTCGCCTCCGAAACCATTGGGATCAGGAAGGCTCAACGATTGCTCAGCCCCGAAAATCTCAATATGCGGCACACTTCCCTTCCACACATCAAAACTTGTGGTGATCGTGCCGAGAGCTCCTGACTCAAAATCCAAAAACCCAGCAACGTGAGTTGGCACCTCGACCGGGATTGCCCTCCCAGCATGCTGCCCACTCATGGCACGCCGTTCTTCAAAAGACTTCCGGGTGGCGCCAGAAACGCTCTTCACGGACCCCAACAAATTCACGAGCGCCGTCAGATAATACGGCCCCATATCGTACATGGGGCCACCGCCACGTTGGTAATAGAAGTCAGGATTGGAATGCCAATTCTCATGACCATGGCACAGCATGAACGCTTGTGCGCCAATCGCCCGCCCGATGCTCCCGGAATCCAGCAGCTGGCGAGCTAACTGCGCCGAGGCGCCGAGAAACGTATCCGGAGCGCAACCCACGAGCACTCCGTTGGCTTTTGCTTCGCGCAGCAGCTCCCGACCTTCACTGTACGAGAGCGTCAGCGGCTTTTCACAATACACGCTCTTTTTTGACTCGATCGCCGCACGTGCCACCTCAAAGTGAGCTTTCGGCACCGTCAGATTCAGCACGATCTGAATATCTTCCCGCCGCAAGATTTCCCCAACGCTACACGCCACCGCACCGGGCACGGAATCGGCCGCTGCGGAAGCCTTGGCGGGATCCAGATCGGCACACGCCACGATTGCCGTGTCCGCATACGAGTTCAGATTATCCAAATAGATGCGACTTATCATGCCGCAGCCAACGACGCCGATCCCAACTTTCTTTCCGGTCATACAGACTCCCTTCAGTGAGCGCTAAGTAGCAGACCGCGCAGCAGCCCAAACGAGACCGCGTGCAATGATTTCCATGGCCTCGGGGCCATCAAACTCCTCGGGCGCATGGCCGTAACTCGCGTAGAACACGCGCCCCTTACCGTAGCTTCGTGTCCAAACCACCGGCATTTGAGTGCCGCGAATCCAGTCCATCCCTTCATGCTCACCGCTGAAGGTTGTCGTCGCCAAAACGTGATTGGAAGGGTCCACGTGCATGTAATACTGCTCGGACTTCAGCCGGAAGTTAGCTAGGCCTTGCATGATGGGATGTTCCGGCTCAACGATGCAGACCTCGTAGTCGATGATTCCACCCGGGTGCCGAACGAACTGGCCACCTGTGAGAAACTGGTAGTCCGTATTAGTTCGGAAGGCGTCACACATACCCCCATGAAAGCCTGCAAAGCCGACACCGCCGCGCACGGCGCGTTCCAGGGCATTCCATTCTTCCTTGGCTAGCTCACCCATGGTCCAGATCGGAACAATCAACGCGACGCTCTGCAACAACGCTTCATCTCCGAGCACCGCCAAGCTATCTGCCTGCCGCACCGTGAATCCCGAGCTCGCCAGGGAACGCGAGACGCGCTCTGCAAACGGTTGCGGTGAATGGCCATCCCAGCCCCCCCAAACGATGAGTGCTGATCGGTTGGGACCAAGAGAGCCTTTCGACATCTCGCCACGCTACTTGGGATTGTCCTCGCTTTGGAATGGAACTAGCCTTTCAAAAACATGGACAAATTTTTCATGGCGCTGGGCCACCTACCACGCAGCTTTCCAGGACCGCCTCAGGTCATGACAATTGGATTTATCCCAGAGAAAACCGAGGTGCTGGACACTACGTTCGATAGCTTCAATTTTTCATTCATATTGAAGGGCGGTGGATATTATCAGTTTTGCGACTTCAAGTGCGAGGTGGTCGCCCCGTTTGTGCTCACGCAGTGGCCAGCCCGCAACGCTGCCTATGGTCCGGGTCGGCGCTGGCAAGCTTGGCAAGAACTCTACATCGTGTACGCACCGGAAGCCGTCAGCGAATGGCAGCGCCGCAACCTCGCACGATTAGACAAGCCCGCCTGGCCCATTCAACGGACTGGAGCCTGGCGCGAAGCTCTGGACGCCCTATTTCGGCTCCAAAGCAGACCTGATTACCACAAGGAGCCTGATCGCATCGATCGCCTCTGCGAGCAGCTGATCTTCGAGAGCGCCACAGGTGAACAACGAGCGGCGCCGAGCCATGAGGAAGAACTGGTGCGAACGATCCAAGCCAAGTTGAAGAGCCAGCTAGCCCAGACGCATGATTTTGACGCCTTAGCCAGGAGCTTTGGCATCGCACCCATCACCTTTCGGAGATACTGGGGTCAGTACGTCGGCGAGCCACCAGCCCGCTACCTCACGAGCCTGCGCGTGCAAGAGGCTCAGCGCTTGCTGTTACAAACCGAGCGGCCAGTGGGGGAAATCGCCCGAGGGGTTGGATTTGAGGATCCGCTGTATTTCTCGCGCGTATTTCGCAAGAAAACGGGTCTCACCGCAAGCGAGTATCGAAGGCACTTTCACCCCTCAAGACTTGAAAGTAGTTCCCAGAATTCAAACGCCTGAGCTGGCGTCAGAGAAGTTCGGCGTGCTGTTGAGGTGCCTGCCTTGACGCCGTTAGAGCACGCCCAATGGCAGCCCGAATGTCTCCGCGACCGGAGCGTTCACGACCTTGCACTGATAGATATTCACTGCACTTCGAATGGCTGGCTTCTTCTCGATGGCTCCCTTTAGCCCCCGCCCAGCGAGCGCTAGCACGTAAGGCACCGTGGCATTGCACAGGGCGTAAGTGCTCGTCCGACCTACGGCGCCGGGCATGTTCGCCACGCAATAGTGCACGACATCATGAATGATATACGTGGGGTTAGCGTGCGTTGTGGGTCGCGTCGTCTCAAAACAACCTCCTTGGTCGACGGCCACATCCACAATCACGGCTCCAGGCTTCATTCTCTTCAAGTCTTCCTTTTCGACCAAACGGGGCGCCCTTGCTCCTTTGATGAGCACCGCTCCGATCACGAGATCTGCGTGGGCTAATTGGTCTCGAATCGTGTGCCTGTCGCTGAAAAGCGTCGTCACGTTGGGCGGCATCACATCATCAAGGTAACGCAAACGCTCCAAATTGTTATCCAAGATCACCACATTCGCTCCGAAGCCAGCCGCCACCTTCGCTGCGTTCGTTCCCACAACTCCACCGCCAAAAATCGCGATGTGAGCGGGCTCAACGCCGGGCACCCCACCGAGCAAGATCCCCCGCCCTTCCTGCGGCCTCTCCAAATACTTCGCACCCTCTTGAATACTCATGCGCCCTGCCACTTCGCTCATGGGCGTTAACAACGGAAGGCGCCCCTGCGCATCCTCCAGCGTCTCATACGCGATCGCGCTACAGCCGCTAGCCAGAATATTCTTCGTTAGCGCTTCATCCGCCGCAAAATGAAAATAGGTGAACACATTCTGGCCGCTCCTGATCTGAGGCCACTCTTCCGGCTGCGGCTCTTTCACTTTTACGATCAGCTCGGCCTCGCCCCAGACACGCTCCGGGCCATCCACCAACACCGCTCCTTGGGCTTCATAGTCGCTATCGAGCAAACCGCTTCCAACACCGGCTCCTTTTTGAACCAGGACCACGTGCCCCTGACGCACCAGCTCATCCACACCGGATGGCAAGAGCGCGACTCGATATTCATGTGACTTAACTTCTTTGGGGACGCCTACAATCATGATTGCTCCGTTTGTTTGGGGCTCGAGGCTTTCATTGGCTAGTCCATGCTACGCTCAAAAGCCCCCGGCATTTAGGGCGTATTCCTGGGCCCGATATTGCCAACTTCATCAAGCACCGAAGCAGCTGAAGTAAAACCATGCCTCGCCTGCGGGGCTTGTTGTTTTTCTCAGCTTAAGCGGTACGTCAGCGTTACCGGAATGGATTATTCGCGGTTAGGTGAGCGCGCCGTCGAGCTTGCGGAGTTTGACGGCCACCAAGCCCACATGCGGATGCAAGATGGCCACTGTGCAGCGCTCAGCATGAATGCGGCGTCTGGCGAGTTCAGTTGTACGGCGTATGATGCGCGGCCACAAGTCTGCCGCGATCTCGAAAGGGGTTCCGCGGAGTGCGACGCTGAACGCTTCGAGAAGACCGATCGGCCGCTTCTGCTACTGAAGACGTTTCTCAACAATGTTCGAGGCCGAGCTAAGGGGCGGTTGTTGCAACCGGTGTGACGCACAGCTGAAGTTGGTTGCCTATGACCTGACACTCGCCGTAATCACCGTTAGCCCACAGGACTTGAAAAACACCGTTTGCGTCCTTTCCTAGGATAGCAAGCGGAGACGTTAGGTTAACATCCTGCTGGTCGTAAGCGTTGCCCAGGTTCGCGCCGCTCTCGTCCCAAACCACGAAGTACGCCACGTTCCCACCTACTGAGCAACGAGTAACATCTGGCACTCCGGTCCCATCCCAGGCGCACAAGAAAGTGTCTGTGTAAGCTTGACCAAAACAAAACGCCGCTGTTGCCTTATCCACGGCTGTCGGAT
>Ga0209591_10002827_pt1 | contig 20525 bp, 22 predicted proteins | sample MAT01_FD_187207 | JGI IMG/M metagenome (GOLD analysis project Ga0209591, IMG submission 187207) | Freshwater microbial communities from Lake Fryxell liftoff mats and glacier meltwater in Antarctica - MAT-01 (SPAdes) (version 2) | ecosystem: Environmental > Aquatic > Freshwater > Ice > Liftoff... | reverse complement strand
AGTTTGGATCAATGCAGTTTTGGGAATTCCGTAGGGTAAATTAAGACGATCAAACTCCACGGTTAATTTCCGCGACAAAAACGCAATAACTTTCTCATGTTTTCCGGTCGGAGGCGGCATTTCAATAATTACTCCGTTGTGCAATTCATAGCGTTTTCCATCGTTGGGATACCATTCGATAAATTCATTGAAGGTGAGTAATTTGGGTAACGCTTGGGTCATAATCTTACCTCCATATATGTTTTACTTTATCATGCAATAAATGTTGATTTTTAGTTGATAAAATTCGCAGTTCTGTTTTTTTATTGCCTTTAAAAATTGTAAATATTTATCCCCAAAGAGCGCCATGTGTTTCCCAATCTCTAACTCTAGCGACCCGCAATAAATATCTGTTCTGCGGTCAAATTCAGGTCTGGAAATGTTTGCGAGATCAGGCGTTCTGTTCCCCTAAACTGCTGTCCTTGATAAGTTCCATTGACTAACTGATAAATTGTAATTACAGGTTGTTTGGATAAGCCAATGTAGCGTTTGCCTCCTAGCCCTAGATAATCTGCGATCCAATACTCTCCAATGCCTAAAGCTTCGTAGTCTTCAACTTTCCGGGCATAGTCATTCTGCCAATTGGTACTCACAACCTCCACGACTAATTTAACAGAATTGCCTAATGTAATCACTGGCTCAGTTTTCCATAATGGCTCATTCACCAAAGCTGTCTGATCAATAATCACAACATCAGGTCTAAAGGCTGAATTTTGACCTAATGGTTTAATCAGGCATTTCATCGGAATAAACCAAGACAAGTTGAGCAGATCAATTGCTACGTTAAGCTTACGATTAATTAACCCAGCTACCTGTTCATGAAGTCCAGTGGGTTTCAAGTCGATTAATTCTCCATCGATTAACTCGTAGCGTACATCATCTAGATAGCCAGTAACAAATGCCTCAGAGCTAAGAACACCTGTATTAATAGTGGCTAATACCATAGAGATTTGTCCTTCCAGGTTCAGAACTAGAACAGGTATTGCTGCTCTTAATTATTCTAACTACCTTCAATCAGACAAAAGTTAATTGACTAATACGCTTCAAAATCTGGAGTACATTACATAACTCATTGCCACGGTTACGAACATCAAAAATATCTGAGGTGGCATAGCGAGGAGGATAACCTTTGAGCAGTTTAATGAATATAAAACTACCACCAGAAGTAATCATGCCAAATACTACATCTTGTGACTGGGGAGCAGCCAGCATATAAGCCAAAATTTGGTCAAGTCCTGCTTCTACAGAATAAGCAACCTGTTTTGACTCAATGACTGTTACCCAGAATTTTTGATTTAGAAGTAAGAAGTCAATTCGTCCTTTGATGATAGTTTGGTTGTCTTGTGTTTCAATTTCGATAGATTTCTCTAATTTGAGGTGAAAAAGAGGTAAATAAAACTTGCCAATGAATAGCAGTGGCGATAAAACAGTTGTATTAACTGTATTTTCTAATAAAGGCGGGTAGTTTCGTAAATTTATATAACCTGCCTTGATTTGATCCAATAGCTGCTTGTCTGAGTTTGTCAGTTCTGGTAATTCATCTTGCCACTCTCGAAAGAATTATTCCGAATCAACTAACTCTAATCCATAGAGCAATATTAGTTGCTCAAGTGTGACATTCTCCGCAGCAAGAGTTTGAGTCATAAGTTAATCGAGTAGTAGAAATCTACCAGTCTAGTAATTCTCGCCTTCAGGTAGGGTAAGAATTTCAACGCCATCTTCAGTTACAGCTAAGGTATGCTCACATTGAGCAGAAAGCTTGCGATCGCGTGTTACCGCAGTCCACTTATCACCAAGAACCTCGACTTCATAAGTACCTTCGTTAATCATTGGCTCAATCGTAAAAACCATCCCTGGTCTGAGGCGCTTGCCTTTACCGCGAGTGCCATAGTGGGGAACATCCGGCGCAGTATGGAAAATGTTACTGATGCCGTGTCCAACAAAATCTCGCACTACAGAAAAGCCCTGTGCTTCAGCATACTCTTGAATGGCTGCACCAATGTCGCCAATGCGTGCCCCTGGTTTAACTTCTGCAATACCCAAGCGCAAACACTCTTCTGTCACCTCTACCAGCTTTCTCGTTTTTGGAGAAGGTGTGCCGACAAAAAATGTCTTAGATGTATCGCCGTGATAACCTTCAACAATCGGGGTAACATCAATATTAATGATGTCACCTTCTTTGAGAATTTGCTTGGCATTGGGAATGCCGTGACAGATTACTTCATTTACACTAGTGCAGATCGACTTAGGATAGCCTCTATAGCCAAGGGGGGCGCTTTTTGCTCCATGCGCTTGCGTCCAACGTTCAGCTTCATCATTGATTTCGAGAGTGCTAACCCCTGGCTTCACGAACGCTTCAATATGCTGGAGAAGTTTGGCTGCTAAACGTCCAGCTTGACGCATTTTGTCTAATTCTCGTTGCGATAAAATAACAATTAGTTCAGTTTTCATTAACTTTTATCTAGAGTATTTTTCATAAACATAGTTAACCCTGTCTGTGCGGCTCTTTTGGCAGTATCAGCAACCTTGAGGGTATACAAGCTCTCCTCTGGGGTAACGTACAAAGGAGTGCCATCAAAAAGATGGTCTAACACCATACTCGTATCTTTGGCGAACAAACCCCGGCGAGAGCCAACTTCTATAGGTGTTGTTTCTCCTGGCTGGATGAAAATTCCTGTGTCACCATCAAAAATTAAACCACCTTTTTCACCGTGAACTTCAAACTTGCGTTCTGATTGCCAAATACTTTCGCCTTTGCCATAAACTACTTGGGCTAAAAGTCCGTTGGTAAAGCACAGTTGACTAGTGCAGAAACAGGTTTGATAGTATTCGGGTTCTGTTTCCCAATATCGCTGGTGACAATTAACTGTAAATACTTTACCAAATAAATCGGTGAGACGATGTAGGCGGGATAGTGCACCAATTAAGGGAAAACCGAAAAGTTCATGGTTATAAGTCCATTTGCGGGGTGCAGGATTCTGGGGATTGATGGTGCTGTAGCGAACATAAAACACTTCACCAATTTTGCTCAAGTTTTGCTTCAAAGCTTGATGTAAACCACCCAAAAGTTCGAGGTGTTCAACGTGCAGAAGTTTTTGTTGGGCTTTGGCTAAGGCAATCAGTTCCTCTGCTTCGACCACATCTAACGAAAGGGGGTACTCTACAATGACGTGTTTGCCGTTGGTAAGGGCTGCACGAGCGATCGCACCATGATCTCGATTAACAGTACAGATCACCACCAAATCTACATCTTCGCGCTCTACTAGCTCCTGCCAAGAACTCAACGTTTCAATCTGGTACTCTTTGGCAAAGGTTTCTGTTTTTTCTGGAGTATGACCAACAACTGCTACTAGATGCGATCGCTCATCATGCAGTAATGCCTCAGCCCGAAACTTCGCCGCATACCCAGTACCTACCAAACCTACACGCACTTTTGCTTTTTCCAAAGCTGATCCTAGATTATACATGATCCTCACTACTTTTGCTTTTGATCCTCCCACGCTTCTATGGGGATTTTTCTTCATAGAGAATCAAACTACTCTACCAGTCTAGACTCTACAACTTCGTCCTACCTCTCAAGGAGGCATGAGACTTGATTTGAACCCAGGTAGCATCAATTCCATAGTATTTTCTGATGACAGCCTCATTAGGGCGGTAAATATATAAATAAAACTTATCTGGATTAAGTAACTAAATTTCATTACTAATCGCGTTCAATTTCCAGTTATATTGTTTAATTTTTCTCGTAGTATCAGAATTGAAGCAAATTTCAATCAGCTGCTAATCACATAGGGCAGCCGTAACCTTTGCTTCAGGATAACTTAATACTGCCATTTGAAAATGAGAGGATTACTTAATGCCAACTTATAAAGTGACATTGAAGAACGAAGCTGAAGGCACAAACCAAACCATTGACGTTGATGACGATACTTATATTTTAGACGCCGCTGAAGAAGCTGGTCTTGATCTACCCTACTCTTGCCGCGCTGGCGCTTGCTCGACCTGTGCCGGGAAACTCGTATCAGGTACTGTTGATCAAAGTGACCAGTCATTTTTAGATGACGATCAAATAGAAGCTGGATATGTGCTGACCTGTGTTGCCTACCCAACCTCTGATGTAACAATTGAAACTCACAAAGAAGAAGAACTCTACTAAGAGTTAGGCGCTTCAACAATAAACCTCTTGCAAGAGTTACTGATGTTGAAAAAATAGAAGCAGCGCATCTAGGCGTAAGACCCAAAGAGAAGTCCTAGCAAAGGCTTCCGACCCAACTAGAGGAGTCGGAAGCCACAAATAAAAGTCTTATGACTCCCAATACGGTTCGGTTAAGGTGCATAGTCCTTAAAGATCCCCCTTAGTCCACGCCACTTGCTCCATTTGGGGAGACCCCAAGACCGCGGTGGCTCCCGTTAAAAAGGGGGAAATAGAGCTATTCTTAGCCCCCCCTTTTTAAGGGGGTTGGGGGGATCAAGTCTTATCCGAACCGTATTGTTATGACTCCGATTCATAACTAAAAATACAGTGAGTAGCTTAAAGCTTAACCTCCTCACTGAGAACTTGAATCTGAGTACCGGGATAATAGAATTGCAGAATTTTCGGACTCGACCAGCCTAGTTTAGCTAAATTTTGAGCGCCAGTTTGACTCAAGCCGACTCCATGTCCTAATCCACCACCAATAAAGGCGTATCCCCACAGTTTGGATTTGCCTTTGTTCAAAGGTTGTATGTAAAAAAGCGTACTTGTAGGAGCGGCAAAGGCACTGCGAACTTCGTCTTTGTGGAGAATAAAGGTACTGTTATCAGTTTTAACCGCAAGTTCGAGGATACGTCCGCTTTGGCTTCGCTTAACTACTGCCATAGCCTGAATTGTTTTAAATTTGGCATAAGGACTGTTTTTCACTTGCAAAAATTTTTGTAAATCCTTGACAATATTCTCTAAAGCAGTTTCCTTGTGCCAACGAAACACATCCCACTTGCTTTCATTAAATCCTTGTTGCGTATTAATAAACTTCTGGAAGTTCTTTTCATCAGCTAAACTCTGCTTAGACAAGTTCCAAAAATTAGTCTCAGCATCCAGTACAGGGCGTAGATAAGGACGATCTTCACCATTCCAGATATCGCTGAAGGAGGCGGTAACGCCACCAGTAGTAGAAGAATACAGGGCATCTACTAGCTGGTTTTGATAAGTTAGTATTTTACCTCTGGTTGAGGCGATCGCTTTATCTGTTTTGGCTGCGGCTCCATTCAGCCCATAATAAACTTGACAGTGAGTGTCAGCACACAACTGATAGTTATCTGCGGCAAACCTGCGTAAATTTCTCAAGGCATAAGTGCGGGCGAGAATTGCCTGGGCTTCCAGCGCCGCTGTTGGTGCATCCGTGCCAATTTCGTAAGGTACAACTCCACGCAAATAAGTTTCTAAGGGTACTTGGTTAACTAGAGTGTATGTGCTGTAGGCATTTGGCTGCAAATTCAGTCGCCCTGCATAAAGACGGGCATTCTCCGGTTTATTACTTTTATTCACCCGAATCAAGTTTTTATCCGTGCTGATTTCCAAATCATTTGGGCTGTAGCGCTTACCATCCACTACCCAACTCACGCGCGGCACTTGTTTTAAAATCTTAGTATCAAGATATACTTTTTCTTTAGTAGCAGCTTGGATGTTCTGCAATAATAAGCGTCGCAATAAAGGAGTGCTGTAAACATCCCGTTTCGCCCAAACCTGCCAGTGTTCTGGCTGGGCTATTTCTACCTTCATTCCTTGAGAACGCCATTTGTTAGCACTGTCTTCCGCAGTTTCAAAAGTACGGTATGTGCCTAAAACTACCACTTCTTCAATTGCTGCCTGGGGTAAAGCTTGCATGACTGTTTCCAGCTTTACAGGGTTTTTTGTTACCAGGATTTGCTGCTTGTTGCCCGTTTTAAATTTTAGCTTTAAGCGATCGCCTTTTGTGGGTTCTAGTTGCAGCTTGGCTGTGGGTTGTTCGCCAAATCGTTGCACAATCCCAATTTTCAGTTCTATATCCTGGATATTGCTCTTAGGCCCTGATGCAGCAGTCAGTCCCAATAGACAAAATGTTGTCAGTACAGTGTAGGAAAAACGCCAAAACGAAAATTTCATGGCTACCTCATTCTGCCCCTTGACGCGGCGTTGGAGCTGATTTTCCAATTGCTTTGTAGCTCGGTGTTTTTGTCGCATGAATGCTCCAATGATACCATTACCAGTTTTGCTCCAAACATTCAGTTGCAAAATAAAGTCATAATGACTATGATTTAGCTAGAGATCCAAAACAGAACTAGTTGGATAAACTTTTTATGGTTAGAGTCCAAGAAATTCCATTAAATCAAATTAAACGGCCATTGCCCCGTGCAAACGATCCAAATAAAGTGCAAGCTTTAATGGAATCGATTGCGGAGATTGGGCAGCAAGAACCCATTGATGTCCTAGAAGTAGATGGACAATATTATGGCTTTTCTGGTTGCCATCGGTATGAAGCTTGCCAGCGTTTAGGCAAAGAAACCGTTTTAGCCAGAGTCCGTAAAGCTAACCACAGCGTTTTAAAGATGCACTTGGCATAGAGAATGAGAGTGGGCAGTGGGGAATTAGAGTATTCCCAATGCTCAATACTCAATTACATATAACCTAATTAGGAGAAAATTATGTCATCGAAAGTAACAGTCAAAAATGTAAATATCGGCATTGACGAGGTGAGTAGGGCTAAAATTGCCGAGGGTTTATCTCGCCTGTTGGCTGACACTTATACACTGTATCTGAAAACTCATAATTTCCACTGGAATGTTACCGGACCGATGTTCCAAACATTGCATTTGATGTTTGAAACCCAGTATACAGAATTAGCCTTAGCGGTTGATTTAATTGCCGAAAGAATTAGAGCGCTTGGCTATCCCGCACCAGGAACTTACAGCGAATATGCCAAACTAAGTTCGATTGCAGAAACTCCTGGAGTCCCTAAAGCTGTGGAAATGATCGGCTTATTAGTGGAGGGACAAGAAGCCGTAGTCAGAACTGCACGCTCTATTTTCCCCATCCTAGAGGAAGTTAATGACGAACCTACCGCCGATTTATTAACTCAGCGGATGCAAGTACACGAAAAGACAGCTTGGATGTTGAGAAGTTTGCTGGAAGAATAGGAAATAGGGCATAGGGAATAGGGGATAGGGAGTAGGGAGTAGGGAATAGAGAAAAAACTTAATCGCCAATGCCCAATACCAATACCAATACCAATACCCAATACCCAATACCCAATACCCAATACCCAATACCTAATACCTAATACCTAATACCCAATGCCCAATACCCAATGCCCAATGCCCAATACCCAAAACTTGCAAGATTTAATGCAATTGGTGGGTATTTCTAGTTTTAAAGCCCTGAGTCGCGCTGCTGGTGTTTCAGAGCGCCAACTTTTGCGGTTGCGGCGATCGCAGCTAGAGCAGATGCGGGTAGATGTGCTGCTCAAGCTGTCGCTAGTGCTACAGATACCCTTGAGTGAGTTAATCGCAACTTTTTCAACCGGAGAGTTGATCCAAGAGAAAGCAACGCCTAGTCAAGAATTATTACAAGAGATAGCAGATTTAAGAAAAGAATACCAGCGATCGCAACTTCAGCTAGAACAGCAACGAGAGATATTACTACAAGAACTCCAGCAGTCAACTTTACAACTGCTGGAGTCTTTATTATTGCAATGGCCAACAGCAGCACAGAAAGCCCAGGAAAATCCTCAGCTAGCAGCAGTCAAAATAGTCCCGTTGGTGCAGAAACCCCTAGAAAAACTTTTACAGGCGTGGGGAGTGGAAGCGATCGCACCCGTGGGAGCCGAAATACCTTATGATCCCCAGTTGCACCAATTGATGGAGGGAGATGTACAACCAGGTGAACCAGTCAAAGTACGCTACACTGGTTATCTTCAAGGTGACAAACTGCTTTATCGAGCTAAAGTAAGTCCTGTTTGAGGGAGTTAGTCGTACAGATATTGCGAATACTAAAGCAGCAAAGACAATAAGCTGAGAGAACCTCAGAAAGTGGTGGTGTATGTAACCTCCAGCGATCGGAAGCAAAACCATTACCCAAATCAAGCAGCAGACAGAAGATTTAGAAACAGCCCTTCAGGAACTTCAACTGACTCAAATGCAACTTTCGCAGTCAGGAGGTGGAGCTGAGTTTGTGATTACTATTCCCCTTAGCCAAGAATAAATTACTACCTTAATGTTTCCTGCTGAATCTATAGGTTTGAGCTTGGCGCTGCTGAAACCAAACTTTTTTGGTCGAGTTTCTAAATCCAGATGGGAATTATTGCAATTATGTAAGTAATCGGACATAAATAAATTTATATGCTGGCTACCATCACAAGTAGTCAATTATATTCATTAGTGATTATGATCGGAAACTTTCTGATGTTTGAGGAATTTTCGTCGCTGTTCGCGTAGCGTCTCGCAGAGAAGCCTACGTCTCTTTGGAAATGCTTGATATGAAAACTTTTCATCCTGCAATGACGGCTATTTTTATAGTTTACTGATTTGCAAAAATATTTGGTAATTAATCCGAAAAACAGTTAATTCGCATTGTAGATTAGTATTGGACTACGAAAATCAAATGTATACCAACTATTTTTACCTTAGTAAATTACTATTAACTAAACAAATTTAAAAAGCAAAATTTGCTTTTTAAGGAAAAAATCAGATTAAAATATTGATAATTTATCTTTACTTTTTAGGGATTATTTATCAATAATTACTCAACAGCGAATTCTAATTTTTATCTTGTAAGCATTTTTTAAATGTTATATAATAGCAAAATCAGAACATCATTTACACAAATCAGTCTGAAATAATTATGAGAGAACAAGTGAACGTTATTAAGCTCAGTGGTAATTTGACCGCTACAACTTCACAAGAATTTCGGCAAAATATTACTGACATTCTAGAAAGGGGTGCAAAAATTGTGTTGATTGATTTTCAAGATGTAACCTTTATGGATAGTTCAGGTTTAGGAGCTTTAGTATTAGCTTTCAAAACATTACGAGCAGCTGATACTCAGCTTGTTCTCTGCTCGATTAATGAGCAAGTCAGAATATTATTTGAACTAACTAATATGGATAAGGTATTTGAAATATTTCCCAGCCAAGAAGAGTTTGATCAGGTTTTAGTTTCCAAAATTTAATTCATCAAACTTAATTTGCAAGATAGATAAATCATCATCAAAAGCATCTTTGGAGTTCAGAGCGATTAAATAACTTAGTACCTGATCAAGTTGGCAATCAAGAGGGTGTTGTAAGCTAACTAGTAGCTGAATAAAAGCATCTAAACTCCAAAGTGTGCCATCTGATTTAGTGATTTCATAAGCGCCATCACTAAAAATATAAAGTGTGGTGAATTTCTCAATATTGCAAAACCCATCAACATATTTTGCTTCTGGAAACATACCAACCGGCATACCAGTGGTTTTCAAGAGTTTCACTTCAGACTTTCTTGGCTCTATGCCGGTTACTAGAATTGCTGGTGGATGACCTCCACTAGCATAAATTAATTGGCGTTCAATTCGGTTGTAAACTCCGTACCAGATTGTAAAGTATTTGTCATTTTGATAATTCATCTGGAAGGCATCATTCAAAGCCTTTAATACATCACTAGGTTGATAGTAATTCAAACCTTTGAGCGCACGAGAACGAAGCAGATTCAGGACTGAAATAGAGGGAAGAGTAGCTTTTAGTCCGTGTCCGGCAGTATCAAGCAAGTAAATTGCCAAATAATCGGAATCGAGCCAGTAGTAATCGAAACAGTCACCGCCGAGTTGCCGCGAGGGAATGAATCGAAAATTTATATTGAAGGGTTCGGTCATAGGAACAGGTAGAAGCGATCGCACATATTCTGCGGCTTCTGACATTTCTGTTTCTAAAAGCAACTTTTGGGTTTGCAAATCTTTACTTAACTGATGCTGGCGTAATCCTGCTCTTACCCGTGCTTGTAATTCATTGTGTTCAATGGGTTTGGAGATAAAATCATCAGCACCAGCATCTAGCCCTTTGACGCAATCGGCAACTGAATCTAAGGATGTTAATAAAATAAAGAATGTGCTGAAAAAATTAGGGTCTGTTTTAATGCGGTGGCAGACTTCCAGACCACTCAATCCCGGCATAATCCAATCACAAATAATTAGTGCTGGGCGGTAAGCTAATGCCTTTTCTATTCCTTCCTCGCCGCTACTAGCAGCAACTACTTCATAACCCTGTTTTTCCAACATCCTTTTCAGGAGTGTTTTTATTGAATAGTCGTCATCAATTATTAGTATTTGAAACATATAAAATTGCAGGAACCACTAATTAATAATTTGCTGCAAAAATGGAAAATAAAAATACAGTATGGGTTGATAAGTTAGTAGTATGTCTGTATGATACTACTAACTCATTTTACTTTTTTCGTCGAATTCATGGCTTTTAACAGTCATAAAATATTATGGCGCTTCCAGAGGATTCAGCCACAAGGAGATGGTGCTTTTTAGCTGGTTCAAGTCGCGGTATGCTTCTTGCTTAAACCATTGCCCTAGTGCGTCAAAGGGGGTGAAAGATGTTCCAGCTTGCCATTTGATGTCTTGACCTAGAGGTGTTGTGTGAGTTCCTGGTAATGTTTGTGCTGTGACCATCGCATCAAAGCGTTCTTGTAAGATTTTGGTTAAAGCTGCCGATTGGTCAATGGTGTCATTGCTAAATTTTATTAATAAATTGCGCCGAATACTGTAGCGCTCTTGGACAAGCTTGTTGGTTTCCAAGGGTGAGGGGGTAAACTCGATGGCAAAAGTAGAATTAAACTGTTCTACTAGGGGGATAGCTTCTTTAGCAGCGTAATTGTTGAATGAGATTAAAATATTGCCTGCGCGCTCTACTTTAAAGAGGCTACCAATTAGCAGGTGAAGCTTACAGCCCATACTGTGTCCAATGCCGTAGATGGGGAAGTAAAGCTTGCGTAATGCCCCAGAGTCGTGTAAGCGTTCGAGGGTGCGGTCAAAGTTTAACAGCACGGATTTGGCGATCGCAGTATGATCCAATGTATTGACGAAAGGTGTAGCAATTACAACATAACCTTTACTTGCCAATTGTTCGAGTAACCAGCGATAAGTAATGTGCGGTGCAGTGGCGACAAATGCACCTCCTAAAAAATGAACGATACCTATGGGATTTCGGGGAATGATTACCCAGTTGCCTCTAACTTCTTTCCAGTCCATGCGGGTAAGCGATCGTTTTACGAATATTCTTTATGTTAGACCGGCGATCGCAACTGTGAGAAGGATTATGGAAAAAAGCCATTAGAGAATATCTGGCGACTAGGTTGGAAGCTAACCCATTCAGCAGCGTTTATAGGCTTACCCTGAGCATCCACGCTTTCTCCAACTCACTCAAAAAATGCTAAGTACCGAGTGAATTACGGAGTGCTTTTTAAATTCCCATTACAAAACTGAATTACGGGTTATGAATTAGTTTAACGCTGATTCTGTAATTTTTTCATTTCGTGTTGCACATCTAATGCAATTTGTAATGCTTCGTTGAGTAACCTTCCATGCTCAGTAGCCTGTTCAGTTACTTGCATGGCTGTTAAAGTTGCTAAATTGTTGACGAATAGTTCTGTGTTACTAAGGATAAAGCTCTTATTCTCCCTCAAAATCCTTTCTGTTTTTAAAGCCCGAACTAAATCAGCTTTTGTGAGTTTAAGCGCTTCGATAACCCGCTCTCTTTCCTTGATAATCACTTCTGGATTCCCAGCTTCTTCTATTTGATCGTTGATATCTATTGCTCTAATAACAGTATTATATCTATCAACATCACTCAACAGGATTTGCAGAGAATTTGTCATTTTTAGCTTAACAAATTTATTTCGGCTTTTCCAGATTAAATATAAAACAGTTTGCGTAAGACCACTAACCCAAAAACCTAAAACAATTAACAATAACCAGGATGGAATTGTTATCCATGTGACAAATATCTTAATAATTATATCAAACAAAAGATAGCTAAAAACAAATGTAGAAAATCCAATAAAAACTACAGTTGCTCCTTCAGAACCTTTAATTTTATTTATATATAATTTCCCTAGTTTAAGCAGAGGCTTTATAATAATTAAAAGTTCATCATTAACAGGTAAATTAGTCAGATGTTGCAATTCCTTCTGATTAATTTCCAATCCCTGTAAATCATACCGCACAGCTTTCAAATCCTTGCCAGAATAGTTATTTAATATAATATAGCAATCAAATTTCTAGAATGCTGGCATTTTGTCCAAACTTTTTCAAGCAAATTAATACTTGTAAGCAGCTAAGAAACTTTTTGTAGAATATGATACTCTTTTGCCAAGATAACTATTTATACTTTAAAAGCAGCCAGAACGAAAATAGATCAATTCGTCGGTAAATTTAATGAAAATGCAAGAGTTTATTGTCTAGGTAAACTATAAGTAGATAAATCACTTAAGTAGATCGGCGTGAATAATTCAAGGTTTGTAGTGAGGGCTTCAGCCCTCATAAGAGGACTAAAGTCCTGACTACGAACTAATCTCAATATTTTTTACATTACTTAATCTAGTTTGATTTATTCTCACCGACTTACTTAGTAATTTGGGTGAATAAGGAATAACCACTGACAGCAAAAATGAAAAGAATGGCAGCAGGAAAAATTACTACATCTCTGACAATAAATAAAATCCAATCTTTCCTAAGTTCTTGTTTAAACTTGAGTTCTCGTAGCTTTCGCTCAAGTTCTGCGTCTTCTTGTGACTGTAAGTTTACTATTGACAAAATTAGTGGTTTGTCGCCTTTGTTGGCAATTATCTTCGATAAATCTGTTAAATCTGTCATGCTGCTTAGATGCCAATAATTTCAGTTTCAAGGTTTTGGTTCTCGTCTGCAATCCAGATATGCTTACCTTTTTGCTTGGCTTCTACCGCTATTTCTAGAAGTGCGATCGCTTTTAGCAGCACCTCAGCATTATCTCCGTTAATCTGTTGTGCCAGATTATTTAGTGTCTCATAAAGTTCTGGCGATAAATCTAAATTTATTTGAATTCGTTGAGTTTTTTCTTGTACAGTCATTTTTCATCGCCTTAAAATATTACTGCCGAATTCCTTTAATAAACTCTGTTCTAGCTTCAAGTATTAAAGGCATTAAAACGCAACGTGCTAACAAATCTATATCTAATTCTGGTAGTAATTGACTTTGAATAATTTGCTCATAATTATCATTATTGAGGTGATATACAAATATCTGATTATTTTCCCAAAACCAGACTTCAGTAATTTTAAACCGCTTGTACTTTTCTAATTTATCTATGCTACCGCTAGTAATATTTATTTCAATTGCTAAATCAGGATTTTCTTTCTTTTCGCCTAGATAATAAGATTCATCAGGTTCAAAGGAAGCACCCTTTTCTTTTGCTCGACGGGTAGCGCTACCTACAGGGATAAAATTTATACCTAATTCAAAAAAGTATGTTTCTAGCAATATAGCTAGAATACTTTTGAGAATCTCGTGTTGTTCACCAAGAGTCATAAATTCCACACACCCATCAAGATAAGTTATTCGTAAACCTGGCGCATCTGCGGTTAAGGCTTCAATTTTCTCAAATTCTTCCCAAGTGTAATGGCCTGGTAAAAGAAACCGTTGTTCTTGAACTGTGGTAATTTTATCTAGCGTTTGTGCAATCATAAGAATCATTTATAAGATGTTCCCTAATAAATATAGCGCTAAAGATGGCGTAGACGCATAAAAGCTTAGTGTTTAAAAGTTTTTCCATGACTGGCTACTATTCAGGCAATAGATAAGGTACAGGTATCAGTGTCGAGTAAATACATTACAAATGAGACACTATATTAATTTTTATAATATTCTTTATTAATATTATTGCTTTTTGGATAAATTGCCTTTATGTTAAAAGCACTTAAAATCAAGTGAACATAATAAATGAGCTTGCCATTTATCTTAAATCTGGTAATCGGCTTAATTTTCATTTACCTAATATTAAGCTTAATTGCCTCAGAAATTCAGGAGATATTAACCACACTTTTACAGTGGCGTGCTGCCCACCTAAAAAAGTCAATTGAAATTCTTTTGACGGGTGGTGAGGGAACAGCAAATGATGAAAAGGTAAAAAAGATCGTTAAACAGTTATATGATAACCCTCTCATTAAAAATATTAGTCAAGAATCTAAAGAAGGTATCGAGGCATGGCTACGTCACGTATCTCGATTTTTTGTCACATTGGGAAGAAAAGATAATATTACGTTGAACGGCAATGAGCCTTCCTATATGCCTTCAGAAACCTTTGCATCGACATTAATGGAGAGGCTTAATCTCTCTGATATTTCTCAAAAGATCACAGTATTTAACCTGCAAAGGATGATTAAAGATGAAATTCTTGTGAAAGTTGAGGGTTACATTAAGGATAAAAATTTAAGTATTATGGATGAAACTCGTCAAAGTTTAGAAAGCGAATTTAAGACTTTTCAAGGTAAACTTAATGCTATTAGTGTTGATTTATATAATGGAAGAACGACTCTCTTAACTAGCATAAATCGGATCAGGGATGAAATTGATTCCTTGATTGAAACATCCAAGCTATTTACTCCTAGTATTTCCCCATCTTCTCAAAAGCAGGATTCAGAAGAGCAAGAAAATAATCCCTTAGGTTCACAAAATCAGACTCTAAATGAACCAAACGGAGACACTGAGGTTACAAAATTCATTGCTCAGTTAAAGTCTTTAAAAAATGGGATTTTCTACCAAGGTGATTCTAAGTATAACAATGCAAGCTACAACAACACTGATGAATTAATCCGCCGACTACAACCCAGTCCTGCTCATATTTTGGATCTGGTAATTGGAGAAGTAAAAGTTAAAGGACAGGAAATAGTAGAGCTGAGTAAGACTTACAAGGCTTTTCAAGATGAGTTTGGTAATCTCGATAAGAATAATGAGATTTATAAAGCTTACGAAGATATTAAGAAAGAGATTGAAGAAATAGGAAACCGCCTGCCTGATTCAACTCGAAAAAGCTTGGCTGTTTTAGCAAAACGTGCTGAGATTAATCTCAGATATGCTCAAACTCAAGTGCAATCTGTGGAGGATGAAATCTATCAATTCAAAACTGAAGTTCAGGTGTGGTTTGATAGCTCAATGGAGCGAGCATCAGGAGTTTACAAACGTAATGCTAAAGGAATTGCCTTTCTGATTGGTTTCTTACTTGCCATTGCTGTAAACGCAGACAGCTTTCATATTATCAGTCGGCTAACGACAGACTCCGCCCTACGGGAAGCGCTTAATGCGAATGCAGAATTGGTAACAAAAGATTGTTTGTCTATTAAAGATAATACAGGTGCGAACACTCAGTATTTGGAATGTGTTCGTCAAAAGGTCAATTCGTCTATTTCATTGCCCTTCGGTCGGGACGAGACTAATCTGAAGCAGCAGGCAGAAGAAAGTAAAGGATGGTTCTGGCCGCCACTTAGGAGCTTTTTGGGTTGGATTATCAGTGGTTTTGCAATCATGATGGGTGCGCCTTTCTGGTTTGAATTGCTTGGCAAGATTGTCAATGTTCGTAATGCAGGTAAACCTCCTGAAAAATCTATTGATAGACAAGGCACAAATTAGTTTGTTTACTCTAGGTGTAATCTTGTAAAGACTTCATTGGATGAACTGAAGTTTAAGTTACACCTTCAGTTTACGAGCATTTTTTCAAGATAATCGCATTTGGATAATTAGGGTGCGATCGCATTTTTTTAAAAGAGGCGATCGCATCTTATTTTAATTAGTTTTACGCTCTTTCAGCACTTGATCTAGTAAATTTCTAGCAGGTTGTGCTTTAGCCAGCGCTGCTTGATGGTCACTATAAGCACGAACAAGGCGAGAAAGACCGCTCACACCTGTTTTGAGTTGCTCAAGTTCTTCACCAGCAACCAGTTCTCCATCGAGCATCCGCCCAATCAAAGGTTTGATCTCGCCCACTTCTTGGCGGACTTTTTGGAGCTTTTCTACGGAACTCAGTAAGCTTTTTAATGAGTTTAAGATGTCGTCAATATTCTGGGTATCTTCTACTGGTTCAAGCTCTTCTTTAATTGTTTCCCTATCTTCATCTGAAACTACTGGTTCAAGCTCTTCTTCGATTGTTTCCGTATCTTCATCTGAAACTGTAGGCAATTCCTGTGCAGACATTTCACTTTTAATCCCGTTTGCTCGTGGCATCAATGCTTCCTTAAGGAATTTTTCTTAGTCTATCGCTGATCCCAAGTTGCCAAAGATAATATTGTTATAATTCGTTAAACAAGTACTTATACAAATTAAACTATACCCTAGCTGCTAGAATATCTATACTTATACATTATTTACAGTGTTGTTGAAGAAGAGATATAGCCAGTTCAAAACTATTAGGTTGAGTTTGTACTGCATAAGCTTCTCTTTCTAAATCTTGCCTGTGGACATTGGTATACCGCATAAAAAACGGTCGAGCATAATTGATTGGCTGAACATTTAAACCTAAAGTTTTTAATTTCCCTTTTCCCGCACATACTTGCGCGGCATGAACAGCTTCGTGAATTAGGGTCTGAGTACCAATGTGTAGGTCAAAAACTACTGGATTAATCCAAATTTTTTTGCTGGACTCTTCTAATAACCCATAAGCACCTCGCTTTGGTGGTAAATCAATTATTACCTGAAATCCAAATTTTTCTAATTGATTTTTTAAATCTGAGAATTGTCGTTCCGGGGTAGGTACTTGAGAAAGTAACAATAAAGAATTTAATAAGAAAGTTTCTATCATTGACTTTTCTAACAGTTTACATGAAAAGCAAATCTTGGCGCAAGATTTAGTAGATTGGCTAACATCAGAAGGATTTTCGATATTCTTGCCCGAATCTAAATCTTTGCCATTATACAATACCTTGAGTTAGACTAAGCCGCCCCATTGCCCAATACGGATCGGGATGCCTATTTATGTTTTGAGGATATCCCCAACCTAATATAGCAATCCTATTTGATTTGCAAACATCGAAAGGCTTAGACCCCCGACTTCTCAAAGAAGTCGGGGATCTTTTTGTTCATAACTCATTTAGAGTTGCCATATATATTCTTTCAAGAGTCTTAGTTTTTAAAGATTTTATTACTATAAAAGTAGTATTTATTTGGTTCAGTTGTCGGCTTGTTTACTGGCGTGGAAGTATTGTTCATTGGAGACTATTAAAAGTCTGTCTGATGCCTAGATTCTGGTAAAATGTGGTTGTCATTATTTCCAACAACTTAAAAATGTATCACAGAATCACAGGAATAGGTAAAACCCTCGCCACTACTTTAACAATTTCTTTATACTTAAGTGGAGCCTCACAAGCTCGCACCATTAGTGATATAAGTCCACCTACAGGATTAGGTTTAGGTGATGTATTTTGTCCACAGGTTCAAACTTCTGTTACAACACCATTTCCTAATAATGATCATAGCGTCGCCTCCAGCCCGAATCAAATCCTGAACTTTCCCGGCTTATCTTGTACCCCTAAAACTTTTCAAGCTATAGCCCCCATTGATACCCAACTTTTCGTTGAACCTTCAGGAGGAACAACCGAGTATTTGTTTAGCGAAACAGTTGTGAATAATACAAACTCTATCTGGAATGGCTTTAACTTCAAGATTGGTTTTGGTGTCAATGATAACTTTGCACCACCTGAGTTAATTCTTGTCCCCTTTGGCTTTGCAATTCCAGATTTTGACTTCAACGGTTCAAGCTCCGACCCTCAACCAACCTCGTCCAAGTTTACGCAACTCATCCAAGATGGCTCTTTCAATTTGGATTGGTCTGGGGGATCTATCACTCCTGGTGAATCTGTCGATTTCACATTTTCTGTTGATGTCCCTGATGATTTAGGCGGAAACGATTTCTACAATTCTTTTACAATTCGTCAAACTCCTATTGCTGCACCCGTTCCTGAACCCACTTCTATTAATGCTTTTCTAGCTCTATTAGGTGTACTAGGCTCAACTTTAGTTCTTAAACAGAAACTAATATAAGAATCGGAAATTGTTTTTGAAAAATTTAAGTAGTCTTGTAGGGTGCGTTACACTCCGCTAATACAACGCCAGTTGTGACAACGCATAGCGATTGTTCAATCACTATGAACCTTCTGGCAGCACTTTGTAATATAAACTTTATCAGTAAATGAAGGCAAGTATTGCTCAATTTTGGCATTGCTGATAACGATTTGTGTCTAATAAAACTTGTACAATTGTCAAGGCGGTTTTTACTGTCAGAGTCCTTCTCAGGTGTAAGATTTATCGACGGCAAAATTTTCCTATTTAGTGTTTTTTTATCCTTGACTTGTGGCTAAAATGCTGCAAGTTAGTAGCTTACATTTTGTAATAGATAACTTTTAACCTTATGACTGGAGAGCAAAATTTTGGGAATAGAACTACGCAGTTTCGTATTTCTCGACAACCTGCAACCCCAACACGCAGCATATATGGGAACAGTAGCCCAAGGCTTCTTACCATTACCAGGGGATACATCACTGTGGATTGAAATCTCTCCTGGTATCGAAATTAATAAGATTACGGATATAGCCCTAAAAGCTGCTTCTGTCCGTCCGGGAGTACAGGTAGTCGAACGACTGTACGGACTATTGGAAGTACATTCTAGCTCCCAAGGCGAAACACGAGCTGCTGGTCAAGCCATTTTGGCGGCATTGGGAGTCCGAAGAGAGGAATGTCTCAAACCGCGTGTTGTTTCTAGCCAGATTATCCGTAACATCGATGCTTACCAAACACAACTTATTAATCGCACGCGACGAGGACAGCTACTCCTAGCAGGGCAAACGCTGTATGTATTAGAAGTAGAACCTGCTGCTTACGCCGCACTGGCTGCGAATGAAGCGGAGAAAGCAGCGTCGATTAATATTCTTGAGGTTCAAGCTGTAGGTAGCTTTGGACGGCTTTACTTAGGTGGACAAGAACAAGATATTCTAGCAGGTGCGGCGGGAGCGTTAGCGGCGATTGAAAGTGTCGAAGGTCGGGTAAATCCTCTGGGTGGGCGTCAGGAGTAAAGGAGAGAAAATGGCAAATCGAGAGCATCTAGCTTTACTCAAAGCAGGTGCAGTCACATGGGTTGAGTGGAGAAAGAAAAATCCCCAGATTGCACCAGACCTCAGCGCCGCCAATCTGCAAGGGGACAACCTCAGAGGCGCAAACCTCCAGGGGGTAAACTTAAGCAGGGTGGATTTGAGTAATGCTTTACTCGTGCGAGCAAACCTTAGTGGTGCCGACCTCAGTAGTGCTAACCTCTACAAAGCCTTCCTCGTTGAAGCTAATTTGAGCGGGGCTAACATCAGTGTTGCTAACTTGAGTGGTGCTATACTTACGCACGCAGATTTGAGTCATGCTAATCTGATTGGAGCTGACTTGAGTGAGGCGGATCTTAGAGGTGCTGCGATCGCATCTGCTAATCTAATTGGGACTGACTTAAGAGGTGCGAACTTGAAAGATGCTGATTTGGGTGGAGCGAAGCTGATTCGGACTAACCTCAGCTTTGCCAACCTCATTGAAGCTAACTTGATTGCCGCTGATCTCAGCGAGGCAAGTTTGTACAAGGCGGAGATGTTGGGAGCTTATCTTTACAAAACTGATCTGCACAAAGCTAATCTGAACAAGGCTCATTTAAGTGGTGCTTACCTGCTCCAGGCTAACCTAAGTGAGGCTGATTTGAGTCAAGCTAATTTGAGTTGGACTAACCTCAGAGGAGCGAATTTGGCAGGGGCGAATCTCAGAGGAGCCAACCTGAGAGGATCTGACCTTCAGGGAGCTAACCTCAGCGGCGTAAATCTTCAGGAAGCAATTATGCCTGATGGCAAATCCGGTAGCATCGGCTCATATTAGTTGCAATAGAAAGTAGGGCGAGCAGCGCGGCGTAAATCGAAGTAATATTCATCTGTGAGTGGTGGTATGTAGCGGTACGGGCTAGAGGCGACGAGTAATCTTGAACTCATCAAACTGTAAACATTCGATGTGTTGAATGGTGGGCTGTTAGCGTATCGTTATTTTCTCAGAACTGAAAACCCTATTGAACGATCGCAGCAACATCAGAACGATTCACTAGATGCCCATCTTCCATGTAGATAATGCGATCGCATAGATTTGAAATAGAATTAGGGCTTAGGAATTGCCTCAACAATCATCTTCTCAAGTTTGCAAGAGGCGATCGCAATCTCACCAAACAACAAAAACGCTCAAATGAGGTGATGTGTTTTAGAAGGCGATCGCCTCAATAATCATTTTCTCAAGTTTGTTAAGGGCTGATCGCAATTTCACTCAACAACAAATATTCTCAAATGATTTGAAGTATTTTGGAGAGCGATCGCACAAACAATCATCTTTTCAAGTTTGCTGGTAAAGATCGCAATCTCACCCAACCACAAATATTCTCAAATGATTTGATGTGTTTTAGAAGGCGATC
>Ga0209591_10002826_pt1 | contig 20526 bp, 19 predicted proteins | sample MAT01_FD_187207 | JGI IMG/M metagenome (GOLD analysis project Ga0209591, IMG submission 187207) | Freshwater microbial communities from Lake Fryxell liftoff mats and glacier meltwater in Antarctica - MAT-01 (SPAdes) (version 2) | ecosystem: Environmental > Aquatic > Freshwater > Ice > Liftoff... | reverse complement strand
GGCAGTTGTGGGCACTAACCGCCCCTGTTCTTTACGGCTGAAGCGACTGGCAAAGTAAAACTCGCCCCCATCATCCACCACGCCGTGACCAGAGAAATAGAGCAACACCAGATCGTCTTTGGCGCGGTTGGCAAAGAGGGTGTAGATGGCATCTTCCATCGCCTGTCGGGAAGGATTTTGCAGCACGGTCACAGCGTCAGCCGCAAACTCACCTATCTCTGGGTTGGTCAACACCTGCTGCATGGCGGTCACGTCGTTGACGGCTGATGGCAACCCGTCTAACCCTGGTTCATACTCGCTGACCCCAATCAGCAGCGCGATCTTTGCCATTGTGAATTAATTGCCCTTGAGAAAAGCCTGTGCCTTCTCATAAGCATAGTCAAACTCTTGCTGACTGCTGGCTTCAAGCTCCATTTCTCTCCCATCTGGGGCTTTAACCTTCAGCTTGATCGGTTTGTTGCCCAGCCGATTTCCTAGGAAACCGCCTAGCTTCTTAAAATTGGCAACGCTCACTTCAGCCATGAGTAGCCCTACCAGGATTCCGCCGATCGCTTTGTTGCCTTCTGGTGGGTTTGGATCAAGCACTCGATCGACCGTTTCTATCTCGTCCAAGTCCCTCATTTGAGTCAGGAGGTTTTGAGCTTGGGCTTCTAGCTCTTCACTGTCTAGCTCCGGGTCGTTGAACGCGATCGTGAGCATAACGGTCTCTTCTGCCATGTGATCCTCTGGAATGTCTTGAGTGCTACTGCGCCGTCATTAGTTATACGCAGCTTGCCAAGTTATAACAGACTGAATCTGCGAATTCTGGATGAGCCGCTAAATTTTAATTTTCGCGGAAGGTTATCCGTAGCGCTTTTGTCTTCATCGGGCTATTTCTCTAAACCCTTTACTAACCGCAAAATCTGAGGTTTAGCGGTGGTGGGGAAGTGATGCGATGAGGCGATCGGTGTGTTGCTCACGCTGGAGTGGGATTGAGTTCCTGTTGCAGTTTGGCTCGTAGCCCGATCACCGTAAGCCCGACGAGTGCATGGTGGGCTTCGTCGTAGCGCAACACCATCCCATCGCCAATGTCAACTCCAACGGCTGGCAACGGTTCGCCGATCGAGACATACAAGACATCTGCTTCCTCGTCATAGTCCCAGGAGACCTGTTCTGATTTCTGTAAAATCCTTATTGCGTCCATAAGGTCACTCTCCGAGTTGAGGGGCGATTAGTAAAGTATGCCGTCAATATAAAGCCATCAGCAGTCGTCATTTCACGCTAAGCAACAACCAGGAATTTGCTACTTAGCGGGGTTTGCGGGTAGAAGCGAATTGCTAGTAATTCGCCTGAGTCCCCTGCTTGAATGATCTCCGGTGCTGAAACCGTTGCTAGCACTTCTGCTTGTTGAGTCTTCATTTCGGGATGACGCTTCGTAATATGCTGCCACCGTTCTTCTGTCAGTCGAATCGGTACATTGTTTTGGGAGTTTACAGTCAGCATTAATAAATGCCTGAATTAACACGCTGGTATCCACAACATAGGTAGCCATCAGCGATCGCGAGCTTCACGAATTATCTGGTTTGCAGTGGGCGTTCCGGGTGGAGGAGTCCAGCGGTGCTGCTCGATCGACTGCAAAATCTCCGCCACAGAGCGGGTATCTTTGGGTGGCAACTGGTTCTGTAGCTGTTCTTTCACAACCTGCCGGATGAGTTCTTTAAGGTCTTCCACCGTCATATCGGCGACTTTTTGAATAGGCATCGGGCGCTCCCAGCACTGGCTCTCAACCAAGTATAAGCGGTGAGACGGTAGAGGGGCTGATTGTCTAGTGTTAGGGAAACGGTTGTGCGATCGATCGCCTTAAAGGGAACCCTGCTTCTAGAGCAAATACCCTTAATACGTTGAAGGAGCATCGACTGTATGCCGTACCAAAACATCTCCGCCAAGCTCACCGAAGCCGATGTGCGAGCCATCAAAGAGGCACTTGCCACTATTCAAGACAAGCTGCCTTTTTTGGTAAACCTAACGGTGGAAGAGCGTCGCAAATTGTTCAAGATGGGCAACAAAAGCCATGCCTTTGTCAGCAATAGCCTCACCGCTGCCCAGTCCAATCGCGGCATTCTTCCGGCTAGCTTCAACGTCGATGAATTTGTGAGTGACTATCAGCTTGCGACGACCCTCACCGACATCCATTTGGGGCTGCAACAGCTTACTGAAAAGGTAGACGATACCCTGATGGCAGTCAGCAGCGAAGCGATGAGCAGCAGCCTGACGGTGTATGACTACGTGAAAACTGCTGCTAAAAAGACTCCCGGACTCAAGGCGATCGCAGACCAGTTGGGTGAACGCTTCAAAGCCATGCGGACAAAAGCGCCCAAAGAAACTACTGCTGCCTGACAAGTGCCAATCCTCGCTGGTCAGCTATTGATTCTCATCAGCGAGGCACGCTACTTCTCGCACAAGTCTCTTAGCTTCATCAATGAGTCTTTGATACTCTTCAACGAGTGTTGATCACTCTCTCACGAGTCTCTGATACTCGCTTACGAGTGTTGCTCACTCTCCCACAAGTCTTTGATACTCTCCGATGAGTGTTGATGGCTCTCTCATGAGTTTTTACTACTCCCCGATGAGTGTTGATCACTCTCTGACGAGTCTTTGATACTCACTCACGAGTGTTGATCACTCACTCACGAGTCTTTGATACTCTCCGATAAGTATTGATCACTCTTCAGCGAGTCTTTGATACTCTCCGAAGAGTCTTTGATGCTCTTACGCGAAGTCTTGAATCTCGTTCAAACCCTTTGTACCGCTCCAAGCAAGCGCAAGACCGATCGAAATCCAATTGTTTGGTGCATTAGCTGAGATCGTTTACCACTCGCACCACCCGCCCTGCAATGAATGGCGGGTTCATAGCCATCCGTTTCAACGGACTAAAACGCTTTGTGAGCAATGCTCTTAACCCATGGCAATGGGTTTAAGCGCTTAGCCCTGAATTTATTTGAGGGTGGGCGATCGGTAAAGGTGCAAGCGTTGAGTTGGGGCATCCTCAGCCGGAATTTGTACAATAGCGGAGGGTGGCGTGTTGCGGGTGTAGTTTCAGTCAGAAACCCTAATAGATGAATGGACGGTAGCGGCAGTATGAGCATTAGTCAAGAAAAAAAGGCGATCGCCCAGGAGTTTAGAACCCAAGTTTGGCTTTTGGGTGGCTTGGTGGCGATGATGTGGGCAGTGGAAATTCTCGATCAGTTTGTGTTTCGGCTTGGGTTACGTCAAACCCTGGATGTCTACGGTATTATGCCACGCTACCCCATTGGACTACGTGGCATTCTGTTCGCACCCTTTCTGCACGGCAACTTTGCTCACTTGATTGGTAACACCGTCCCGTTTCTCATCCTGGGCTGGCTCATCATGCTGCGCGAGACCAGCGATTTTCTGTGGGTAAGCCTCATCACCGCGTTTGTGAGTGGACTAGGGACGTGGATGTTTGGCTCTTCAGGTGTGCACATTGGCGCGAGTGGTGTGATCTTTGGCTATCTGGGCTATCTATTGGCGCGGGGCTACTTTGAGCGTAGTATGACGGCGATCGCCATGTCGCTCTTCGTCGGCGCACTCTACGGCAGTCTTATCTGGGGCGTGTTGCCCACGCGAATTGGTATCTCCTGGGAAGGACATCTCTTCGGTTTTTTGGGTGGTGTGCTGGCAGCAAAATTGTTAACGCCGAAGAAGGTCGTAGGGAGCGGAGTGTAGGAAAGGGGGAAAGTTTTGAGCTGTAAGTGAGAGGTGAGGGAAGAGGCGTGAGCTACCCAGAGAGCGTGGAGACGGTGTAATCTAGCGAAAGCGATCGCGTCGGGATGCTGCAATGGCGTTTCCGCAGACATGTATGGGATTTCTTATGACGACAACGCTGCCTCAACTGCACTCTGCCCAAGACTCATTGCGTGAACGGATCGATCGCACCTATCACCAACCGCTGCCCGATCTGTTGTTTGAGGCTCAGCGAGTCCATCGTGAGTATCACAATCCCAACGCAGTGCAGCTTTGTACCCTTTGCAACATCAAAACAGGGCTATGTCCCGAAGACTGCGGCTATTGCTCTCAGAGCGTCCATAACAAAACGGAACTAGAACCACAGCCGTTAGCTGATGTTGAGACGGTCATTGCGGAAGCGAAAGCGGCGAAGGCACATGGTTCCACACGCTTTTGCATGGGTGCGGCATGGCGAGAAGTGAAAGACGGTGCCCAGTTCGATCGTGTGCTGGAAATGGTGCGTCAGGTGGCTGCGCTGGAGATGGAAGTTTGCTGCACGTTGGGAATGCTTAAGCCTCATCAGGCACAGCGCTTGAAGGAAGCAGGGTTGACGGCGTATAACCATAACCTCGACACCTCGCCGGATTACTACGGCAAGGTGATTACCACCCGCACGTATCAAGACCGACTGGAAACAATTCAGGCGGTCAGTGCAGCAGGCATTTCGGTTTGCTGTGGTGGCATTCTTGGTATGGGCGAATCGGTGGACGATCGTCTATCGCTCTTAGCAGCACTGGCAGCACTCGACCCAGTGCCAGAGTCCATTCCCATTAACTGCCTCGTGCCTGTTGCCGGAACGCCGCTACAAGACGTTGCGCCTGTTGATGCCATTGAGCTAGTGCGAATGGTGGCGACGACGCGGGTTTTGTTTCCAAGGGCGATCGTGCGCCTCTCTGCGGGACGCTTGCAAATGAGCGATGAACTGCAAACGCTGTGTTTGCTGGCTGGCGCAAATTCCATCTTCACGGGACCTGTACTGCTGACGACTCCCAACCCTGACAGTACGCAGGATGCAAGGTTGTTGGAACGATTAGGTATGGTGCCGAGGGAGAGATAAGGGATAAAGGTTAAGAAGCAGGAGATAGGGGAGTAGAGGAGGCAGGGAAGCTTGTCCCAAACTCAAAACTCAAAACTCAAAACTCAAAACTTTCCTTCCGTCTACAAACAACTTCTAGGGTAAGATTTGTGTCTGAAGACCGACTCTCAGGGCGTGAGGCAGCGTTGTGCAAAAGTTCGTTCCATTAGAAGCACCAGAGCCGTTTTCGGTCTTGGGTTTGCCTGTTCATCTGCTGGATGACTACACGGGCTGGCTTGTTTCGCGTGCCCAACAGCAGCAGGGTTGTCATGTGGTGACGCTGAATGCTGAGATGGCGATGGCGGCAGAACATAACTTACCATTGGCTGCGATTATTCGATACGCAGAGCTAGTGATTCCTGATGGTGCAGGCATTGTGCTGTATCTGAAGCTGTATGGTCGATCGACGCAGCGCTGTCCGGGGATTGAACTGGCAGAATCGCTATTGCGCGAATTTGGACGATCGCCCTTTCTCGGTAAGGTCGCGTTTTTGGGTGGTCAGCCTGATGTCATTCAAAGAGCGAAGACCATCTGGCAAGAACGAGCACCAGGGTTGGCGATCGCGATCGCTCAGCATGGCTATCTCTCTCCCGAAGACGAGCCAGCGTTTCTGCAAACGCTGAAAGACACGCAGCCTCAGTTGATTCTGGTGGGTTTGGGCGTTCCCCGTCAGGAGTTTTGGATTGCGAAACATCGTTACCTTTGCCCAAACGCGATCTGGATTGGGGTTGGCGGCAGCTTTGACATTTGGGCAGGCGTTAAAACTCGTGCCCCTGGCTGGCTACGGGATAATCATCTGGAATGGGTCTATCGCCTGTATCAAGAACCCTGGCGCTGGCGACGGATGCTGGCGTTACCCAAGTTTGCGTGGCGATCGGTGGTGTATCGGTTGACGCGAAAGTAGGGAGTAGCAGTCAGGGGAGCAGAGGGAGCTGGGGAAGCTTGTTTTACACTCAAAACCCAAAACTTAAAACCCAAAACTCCCCCTTTTGCAGATTATCAAGCTCAAAGCCCGCTCTCGCATCTTTTGTGCTGTAATGGGTTGGGTTCCTCAGGCATCGTCATCGTTATGACCCAGGCAGTCAACGGTCAGTCTTCTAGCACGGCAGATAGGGCATCGCCAGCGATCGGAGCTGATGCGATCGTGTCGTTGCGGGGAGTCAGCAAGACGTACGAGAACGGCAGCAAGGCGTTGGTGAATGTCAACCTTGAGATCAAGCGGGGTGCATTCCTGTTTGTGACGGGTCCTTCTGGCTCTGGCAAATCGACGCTGCTGAAGATGCTCTACGGGGAAGAACATGCGAGTGAAGGCGACGTGCTGGTTGATGGCTGTGCCTTGTCTACCTTGCGGGGCGATCGCCTTTCTCAACTGCGCCGTCGCATTGGCATTGTCTTTCAGGACTACAAGTTGATTCCGCGTCGTACCGTTTTGGAGAATGTAGCGTTTGTGCTGTGGGCACAGGGTTTGCCGCGCAAAGAAATTCATCGTCGGTTGCAGCCAGCGCTCAAAATGGTGGGTCTGACACACAAGGCAGACTGCTTCCCCGACCAACTTTCGGGCGGCGAGCAGCAGCGGGTGAGCATTGCACGGGCGATCGTGGGTACGCCACCGATTCTCCTGGCTGATGAACCCACCGGAAACCTTGATCCAGACAACTCATGGCAAGTGATTAAAATTCTCAAGAAGCTAAATTCGGTGGGCATTACCGTCATTGTGACGACTCACGACGAAAGCCTGATTCGCCTGTCCAATCATCCGGCAGTGCAGCTACGCAATGGCTATCTCTACCGCCCCAAAGGGTAGCGAACTGATGGCGATCGACGACGTGACAAAATTGCTGCAAGTGCTCGTTTCGCTGGTTCAGGCGTTAAGCTGGCAACTGCTGATTTTGTTTATCTTGATCTATTTCGGTGCACCGCTGCGGAGTTTTGTGAGCAATCTGGGCGAGTTTACCTTCAGGGCGGGTGCAGCAGGGCTAGAAGCATCCGCAAAGCGGCGCATTGAAGCGGGCGTGCTGTTGGGGTCAGCTTCGGCGCTCAAGTCTAGCGCTACGACTGACGAGCAACCCCAACTTCCTGGAGAGGAGGAAGCAAAGGAAATTGCCACTGTGGTCAGCCAGACGCTGAAACCCAAAATAGCCCAACAGCTTGCCAGAGCGTCTGTGCTTTGGGTTGATGATCATCCGTCAGACAATGCACACGCCATTCGCTCGCTCGAAGCGCTGGGCATCGTCTTCACCATGAGTGCGTCAGTACAGGAGGCACTGGAGAAAATTCGGATCATTCCCTATGATGCAATCGTCTCAGATATGCGGCAGTCGAGTAACTCGCAGGCAGGCTACACGCTACTCCAGGAACTACAGCGCCTGGGTGTCAATACGCCTGTCATTATCTACGGCAGTTCCAGTGAGCCGCGCCTGAAGTCAGAAGCACGTCAGCACGGCGCGTTTGGCAGCACAGGCGATCCGCAAGAGCTGTTTAGTTTGGTGACGATGGCAGTGCAGAGGCGGTGAGAAGAGTTTTTAGTTTTTGGTTTTTAGTGGTTAGTAACCGAGCAATACCGCTGCTGGCTTCTGGCTTCTACCCCTACCTTTTCTAACAACCAATAACTAACAACTAAGGATCGTGGATTAAATAAAACCGACAAATTGTTCGTAGGTAGGGGCGCACAGCCGTGCGCCCCTACGGAAAACGCCGAGGTGATTAAATTCTTGTTCCTAACAACTTTCCCCGCCTTCTCCCTCCTACGCCGTCACCGCAGGTTCTAGCCCTAGTTCTACCATCAGCCGATCGACATCAAAGTTTTCTGCCATTGAGTTACAGATGTATTCGACTTTGACGGGTTCGTTGACGCGCACCTGACCAAAGGCACGATCGACAATGGCGACAGTCGATAGCGTATCTAAGTCAACAGACAGGATGGGGATTTCTAGATCGTCGGCGCGGCTGATAATGTCTGGGGATGGGGGCATTTGCCCGGTGAGAATCAGGCATTGCGTGGATGTTTCCAGCGCAGCAAGCTGGATGTCGGTGCGATCACCGCCCGTCACCACTGCCATATTGCGACCTTTGCGTAAATACTTCAGCGCTGAGTTGACGTTCATCGCGCCGATGCTGAGGCTTTCGACCATCAAATCCAGGCGATCGGGACGGCAAAGCACCTCTGCCTTCAACTGCTTCACCAGGTCGTTCACACTGACACTGCGTAAGAGCGCACTGCGAGGCAGCAAGCCAAAAATGGGAATGCCCCGTTTTTCGAGATAAGGCTGAACTGTGGTTTTTACTTCCTCCAGTCGGTCTTCGGGAATATCGTTAATCAGCACGCCCAGTAGTCGATCGCCCAAGCGCCGTCTGGCAGAAATCAGCGCTCCTACAATCAGCAGTGAGTGAAACCGGGTGACTAGCAGAATCCTGGCATTCACGCCTTCAGCCACTTGCCGCAAGGAGAGGTCAAACAAACTGCCTTCTTCCAAATTGGCTGGACCTTCTAGCAGCACTAGATCGGGACCGCGCATCTGGAGATATTTTTTGAGCGCTTGCGGGTAATCAACGCGATCGTCTCCGTCAATGCGCTTTTTAATGGTTGGCTCATCTAGAGCTAAAATCGTCGGCTGTAGGCGATCGGCTGGTAGGTCAAGCACCTTAGCAACAAACTGCACATCCTCCTCGACCTCATTAGTGTCACCGCTCCAGCAGGTTCCCAACGGCTTGCCATAAGCGAGATCCAGCCCCTTCCCTTTCAACTGGTGAGCCAGACCAAGTACGGTTGCCGACTTGCCACTATAGGCTTCAGTCGATCCAACTAATAAATATCTTGCGGATTTCGGCACGCCTTCACTCCCTACGATGACCTGTAACGTTAGGCTCTACAGTTTAAACTCTCTAAGCCGCAGATAGGCAATTGCCTGCTGTGCGTTAAGGCTTAAAGCCCTGGATTTTCCGCGTTTAATCCATATAGGAACAAAAATTTAATCACCTCGGCGTTTTCCGTAGGGGCGCACAGCCGTGCGCCCCTACCTACGAACAATTTATCGGTTTTATTTAATCCACGATCCATAGGACGTAAGCTGCCATGAGCGATCGGCATTGTGTTTAGCAATGCCTGTTTCTATTTACGCACATCCCTATTGTCTGTGATGTAACCTCATGACGGATTTTCATCGGGATCTAGCAAGCTTGGCATTAAAGGCTTTTTCGTCTGGGTTGCAAGTGTGGTTCTCTAATGACGCTCGTTGCCGTGTGCCGAGTTGTCACGCTAGGTTCAAAGCCACTGACCTCTCCCAGGATGTAAACGGGGCGATTTTTGACCTCTTCGTAGATGCGCCCGATGTATTCGCCTAAAATGCCAATGCTAAAAAGCTGTACGGCTCCTAGAAAAAAGATGGCAACCGCGATCGTCGCAAATCCAGTCAGAGGCGAAATGGGCGAGAAAAAGCGCCAGTAAAGCACTAGGATCGCCATGACAATCGCAACGATCGCCGCAAACAGCCCCACGTAAGTTGAGATGCGGAGCGGCACTTTAGAGAACGACACTAGCCCATCGATTGCCAGTGCCAGCGATTTACGGAAGGTATACTTCACTTCGCCCGCAAAGCGAGAGTCCCGCTCAAACGGAATGGCAATTTGCCGAAAGCCCAGCCACGATCGCAGCCCTCGAATATAGCGGTTGCGCTCTGGCATCGCGTTGAGGGCATCCACGACCCGGCGATCCATCAGGCAAAAGTCGCCTGTGTCGGTGGGCATGTCCACATCGGCAAGCTGGCGCAGCAACCGATAGAACAGATATGCTGTCAAGCGCTTAAACCACCCTTCTTGATGGCGCTGCACCCGTTGGGCATAGACCACGTCGTAGCCACGTCGCCATTTGTCTGCCAGTTCAGGAATCAATTCCGGTGGATCTTGCAAGTCGGCATCCAGCACTACGATCGCCTGCCCGCGCGCAAAATTTAGCCCTGCTGTCACTGCAATCTGGTGCCCAAAGTTGCGGGCAAAGCTGAGGTAAGACACGCGGCGATCGTGCTCATGCAAGTCACGCATCATTGCCAGCGAACGATCGTGGCTCCCGTCATCCACCAGTACCAACTCCACCGTCCCGTCCAGGCTGTCCATCACCGCACTCAGGCGACGATAGAGTTCCATAAGGGTGGCTTCCTCATTAAACACGGGCACGATGAAGGAATAGGTGGGCTGCATGGGGTATCTAAGTAGAGACAGCTAGATTGATCAGGAAGCGCTGATGGCTGTTAGCTTTTAGCGGTCAACCGCCTGGTCTTAAGCCTATGACTCATCTTGCGTGTCAGTATAATCTGACGGTGAAGCGGGCGGAGTGGCTTTGGTGCGCTGCGATCGTTGGCGACGATACCAGGTTGAACCTGCAATTAGAATACCAGTTAGCGCCAAAGCTCCCACCAAGGGCAGCCGATCGCCCGTCTGTATTGCTCTCAAGCCAGAGCTGCCGAGCCACACATAAGGTAAGATGCCGGGAGTTGTGCCTAACAGTGTACCGAGCAGATAGTCTCGGTAGCTTACCGAGGTTAGCCCCGCTGCAAAGTTGAGCAACCCGTAGGGCATAAACGGCACAAGCCGAATGGCAATCATATAGGGCAGTCCGCCGCGTCGTACCTCAGCATCTAACGTCTGCCAACGACCAGAAAGCTTGCGAGCGATCGCCTTGCGTCCCACCGTGCGGGTAAAAGCAAAAGCCACGATCGCCGCCAGCATCGCTCCAGCACTTGCCCACAGCGTCCCTAGCCAGGGCCCAAACAGCGCACCGCCTAGCAGATTCAGCGGGGTGGATGGCAGCACCAACACAGTGGCAATCGTGTACAGCAGCATGTAAAGAACAGGTGCCCAACCGCCGGTCGATTGTAGCCATCCCTGAAGTTGCGTCAGATCAACCCGTCCCAGTAAAATCGCTGCCAGCGCGATCGCTACTATGGTGATCAGAAAAATGCTGGTCTTAAAATGCCGCACAAATTAAGCCATACGACTAGGAACTCGACTTCAACTTGATGTTAACGCGCTGTCAGGTGAAGGGACGATCGCCCGCCTCACACTTTCACCACAACGCCTTTACTTTCTACGGTCGATCGGCTCATCGTTGCCTGAAGTATGGTGGAAAGCATGGCTGTGCGATCGGCGTACCGTTAACCGCTATAACCTGGATTGTGCCCTGGCTAAAGTTAGCCGTATTAGACAAGGTTGCCGTACCCGGAAGAAAAAACTGGTAGGGTCATTCCCAGTGTTTGTAATGGTGAAGTCAACTTAGAGGCTATCGCCAGCCTTTGGGGCAGCGTTGCTGGATGTTAGCGCTGTCGCAGTAATACCTGCAACCGCTGTTACCTGCACAACCACTGCGTTGGAAGTCGCATTAATGGGTGTATTGGTCGTGTCGTTGGGGTCAGTACAAGTATCGCAGCACTGATATGTGAATGGCTAGTTTGTGAGGAAGCTCTTTGCGATCGAATAGGATTTAAGCGATCGAATAAGATTTAAGATTCGTGCTCCGGCAGTGAGCGACTGCACCATATCGCTGGAAGTAATTTCACTCGGTACGCAGTCTTATCGACATACTGCTACCTGTGAAAATACGATGAACTTGCCAGCAGGCTGACGTATCAGCACACAGTTCTCAGTATGATGACAAGACAATTAGGACTCAGTATGCTTACAAGGCAGTTAAGTAATGTTTAAGTTAAAAACATTCTTGATACTTTGTGGCTCATGGCAACAGGGTTAAACGTCTTCTATCAATGGTGCATTGCCGAACTAGGGTTGTATCGATTTCTTAGCGATACAACCTGTGTCTTTTGCAGAGTCATTTGTCATGCAAACAAACGTACCGCCGGTAATTTAAACCATGAAAGCTCACTCTGTTGCCTGGTCTACTGGCTCTGGGTGCCGGTATCTTGCGGAAGCGCAAAACTGAAGCAACCGCAGAAGTGAAAGCTGATGTGTAAGCTCAAACTGTAAAACGGTTGAATTGGGGCTATCGTTCCCATTAAACTTTTCTGTCGCAACCGTTTTTACCGCCGGGAAACGGAAGTTTCGTTCGTTGCGACGTTTATTTCCTTAAAGCCAATTAAATCTGCCTTTTGTAGGCAGAATGCCCGGATCAGGCGCTACCAATGCAGAAAGATTTAACAACACAGTGCGCAATGACTTTCAGCTTACAAGCCGCACGTTGCGTTTACTGTTTATTGCTTCGCAAACACCTCCCTTACTGAGCAACCATTATTTACTGCTATGGCTTCTACAGCTGCCCCAAATTTCGTTCCATCTTATAATGCCAAGCCACTTTGCCGCATTGTGGGCATTGCTTGCCTCGCTGGCTTTGTGCTCGATCTATTGATTCTGGCGTTGCCTCCTTCACTGGGTAGCCCAGAGTGGCGCACAGGTTTTCTGCAACAGGTGAGCGATCGCAGCATTATCTTGCTGTTCGGCGCAGCGCTGACTATCTACGGCAGCTTAGAGGTTCGTGCGCTGCGTAAACAGCTTAGTGTTGCTTGTTTGGCGATCGGCGTGTTTTACCTGCTCGCTTGTATTTTAGTGATTAGCGATAGCTTGGCGCTGAATAATTTGGCAGCAAGGAACATTGCCACTCAGGCGGCTCAAGTGCAAACGCAAATTCAAAAGGCGAAGGATGATCCAAAAGCTGCGCCGAATGTTACACCAGAGCAATTGCAGCAGGCGGCTCAAACGGTTGATACCAGGGCTGTATCGCTGAAGCAAAATGCAAAGAATGGCATTTTGAAGACGGCGATCGCGATCGTGGGCAATTTGGTGGTGATTGGTCTTGCTCTGATCAGTTTAGGGCGTTATGGTATGCGTCCTCGTAAGAGTTGACCCAGTACACACCATCTAAAGCTGATTGATCGAGGCAAGCGTTTATAAAGATTCCATAAAAACCAGGGGTGCTGGCAGCGCCCCTGGTCTCCGCCGTTACTAAATTGACGTAGAGTAGAGCTGCAACTACCCGTACGTCTTCAAACTCATGTCGCCAATCGTCTCACTATATTCGTGGGGGCAAATTAAGTTTGCACTTCAAGACTGGTTTGCAACACCGGATCGGGTACTGATACCGTTGGCGGCTATGTTCATAGCAGTACTGCTAAGCCACACGAAACGATGGAAAGCGTTCCTTCTCAAGACGATCGTTGGGTTAGCCGTCGCCTATCTCTTCATCATCTCTCCTCCCGGAGCCGCCTTAGCAGTAGAAGGGCTCAACAGTTTCTTACCCGTTGATCAGGGGCAAACTGCCGATGCGATAGTGGTTTTGGGGCGTGGTCCACTTTTGAATGATGAGCGCAGCCAAAAAGCCGCTCAGTTCTGGCGAGAACAACGCGCACCGATCATTCTGGCGACTGGATACCATAATGAAGCCCATCACTTGCTGGCGCTCATCATGGCTCAGGGCATTCCAGCGAACGCCTTATTGGAAGAACCCTATGCCCGTACCACCGAAGAAAATGCTGTGTTGTCCGCTCAAATGCTACGGCAACGGCAGGCAAAGCGGCTGATTTTGATTACGGATAGCCCACATATGCTGCGATCGCTATTGACCTTTCGTAGTCTGGGCTTTGAAGTGATTCCTGAACCTATTCCATTACCTTCTAACCTGTCCTCTATTGATGTCAGCATCACAGCTCTACGAGAATATATTGGGTTGCTGAGTTATGCGTCAACGGGACGGTTCTACTTTCGTACTGAACCTAGTCGCGTTTAATTGCTCAAGACACAGACTGCTTCGTTCGGGATCTGTGAGTTAACGACATGCGGTAATTAATCTGTTGAGTGTTGCATAACAAGTATGAAGCTAGGATATTTGATTATGCAATGTCCTGAATATGCCTCGAATCATAGCCGTAACAGCGGGATTAACCAGGGTAAATAAAATCACATTCGTGTCGAGTGTCGCCGTCAGTTTATCGACTGCTCTGATACGTCTCGACTTACTCAGAGGCAGTCGAACAACACTGCCTCAACCTAGCCGTCAATGGCATGGGGCGTTCGGGCAATTGAACGAGTTACAGTCGTGCATCATACGACTGTCATCTATTGGGTCGAGCAAGCAGGAAACCACTCGAAGACGCACTGAAAGCAGCGGACGTGCCGCAAGTCGGAGCACTCGATGCATTAGAAACTTTTGTTGGCTCTTAAACAACAAAATCTGGTTGTGGACGGCAGTTGACCCTTTCCAAGCAGGAATCTTAGGGTGGGTCTTTGGCAGACGAGACTACAAGACGTTCGAACCGCTCTGGCAATCGATCAAGACCTAACAGTGTTATTTCTACGTCCACGGATGAATGGAGTGTTTATCCCTGTTTTATCGATGCTGGGACCATATTGTGAGTAAGACGTATCTAACCAGAGTGGAGTGAGAGAACACGAGACTGCGTCACGACTGAGCACGTTTGCATCGCAAGACATTGTGTTATTCTAAGTCCGTAGAGATGCTGAAGCACTTGATTCGTTTGCTACTTCACTTTCACTTTTCGTAAATCAGACCTGATTCAGCAACGCCATTAATCTGTTGATTTCGAGAAGAAGTTAATGCGGTCGTAGGTAAGGTGCTAGGCACGAACGATGAGTATGCAATATCATCTCAATGTCGATGAAAATGCTGGATAAGATATGTCAATTGGCGATGCTTTTGATGCCAAACAAAATTGCGATCGCGACAGATCCTTGTAAGGGCAGACTTTGACACGGAGCAACAGCAGAGTCGCTCACGTTTAGATATTTCCCCTCTGCGACTTTCGATTAATAATACCCATCAATACGTAGTAGTAAACCGTAAATAGAATTGTCGAAAAAATCTGTCCACCGATCGGTCCATGCCAAAACTCAAAAGAGTCTTTGCCCCAGTAAACAGCGGCGAGCGCGAGTAGCATGATACGTGGAATGTTTAAAGTCAGTGCTAGCAAAATACCGACAATCACGAGTTCAGCAATTTTAAGCCAGCTTTGCTTAAAAAATAGCCCAATGATCAAGCCAGTTACTGCTAGAGTAAATGCCATTTCAAACCCATTACAACCAAAGGCAACCTCCACTGCACCGGTTGGTAATGATAAAAATTGCTCTTTTGCTGTGACAGTCTGTCCAATTGCTCTTAGCCCTATACTCCCACTCCATGCCATAAAGCTTTCTAGCAGGTTAGGAGGTGTTAATCCTCGCCAGATAGCTCTAGAAGCAAACCCCAGGTTAGAGTAGGTGCTGATAACTAGCAAAGTACTTGGAAGTGGAAACATTTTGAAGAAGTTTAAACCCCAGGTACTACAGGCAACCCCAACCAGGATCACTGTCCAGACCAAGGCTTGAGGCCAGGTATCGAAGCGAGCAAAGGGAAAAATCAAAATTCCACTGATGATCATTAAATGACCTAGGAGGCGATCCTCACTTAAAGCTGCCAAATTGGCAATAGTAGATCGCTGTTGCCAAAGCTGTTGAAAGCCCAAATAGACCAATAACGAAACCAGCAGCACATCAGATCCAAGGATTCCTCCCGCGAACAACGTTTCCAGCCACACGGGTAGGTAACAGAGCCCGATAAACAAACCACACGAAACAATCGCGCTATGTTTGGTTGTAACGCACTGCTCCAGCAGGGTAATGATGTGACTACCGAGTTTTTGCACTTTCATAAGTTATGTTATCAAATTGCAGAGTCTAATAGCTGGAGTCAAGCTTTACCCACTTCCCTCCTATAACTTACCAACTTAGCAATCACTGTTGCTGTATTCCCATCACTCTCAATCCCTCTTCCTAAGGCTACCGTGTCTACATAATTGATCGAATCTAGCACAACGCTTACCGAACTGCCCTCTAGCCCCCAATCTTGGAGGAACCGAACCCTTCAAAGTCCCCCAGCATGAGGGGATTGAGGGGGCGCAAAGGACTCAAACGAAGGCAGTCTCAATTTGTGTATACACGGCAGCTTCCTAAGGTGGAACATTCTGCGTAGTGACGTTCTTTTGGGGGAGGAGAACTAGGGATGAGGAAGGCTTAGAATACTAGATCAGCTACTGACAGTCAACTTCGAGCAGTTGAGTTTCACAAAGTTCATCTAGATGTCCTTATTAAGAAGAGGATTTAATGACTTTGTATAACCAAAGCCCTTAAATCCTCTAGTTTTTTTGGAGTTGCCTCCAATCAATCATCCTCTAGACTTCAACTTTAGCCGAGCTAGATGCATCTGCCTTGCGTTTCCGCAGAGCAGCAACGCCTAGCCCTATCAATCCTGGCAGTAGCGCAGGCGCAGGAACGGTTTTCACCGACACGCCTCTCAAAAAGTAATCATCAGTTGAATTAAGGGTACCAAACTCAAACGTGGTACCAGTTCTACTGTTTTGTGGGATGAAGTAGGTACCTGCCACTGCAAAGTTTGCAATACCAATACCACTATCGTTGTTACCTCCAGGAGCACCGGGAACCTTTCCTGTAAAAAGTTGGTTTCCGTGGACGAATAAGGAGAAGTCATCATCGCCGCCAACTTTACCGAAGGTTGCAGCCAAAAGTCTGACGCCTGGTGAAAAGACTAGCTTGATTTTCTCAAGCGGATCTATCCCTGGCCCTGAAATTTGAGGAAACGCATCGATTTGGGTGCTGTTATCACCTTGACTCAAAACGCCCAGACCATTAAATCCCTGAAAAATGTTAGCTGCACCTTGCCCGCTGCCAGATGCGGTTACGCCGATTGTCTCAAGACCAATCGTTCGACTGAAGTTCAAAGATGGAGCCGTAACATTTGAGGTGCCACCTGGGCGTGTAAAGTCGAAGTTGAAAATCGTAGCGGCTTGGGCCTGACCCACTGTAGCCACTGTAGATGCTAGAGTAACCCCAGCCACGATCGCGTTGAAACCGATTGTTTTGAAACTCATAGTCTAAACCTACCTTAGTTTGCAATTACTTGACCTAAGTACATTGAGCTGAGCTTTTTGGCTAGCCTTAATAACTTAGAAGTGCACCGTTGGTAGAAGATTTAACACCCTTATACAATGACTGTCTTAAACGCTGAACAATCAGCATTGCAACTAGCTCATCTATGAACCATCCTACGTAGTTTCGTCAGTACTGAACAGATTTTCTACCGAGCTTTACTGAGACTTTGCAGTACCTTGGAAAAAGTTAACTCTCTAGACATTAAGTTTATACAGCAGAATTCAGGAGCCAGTAGTCAGCAGTTAGTAGTCAGAAGCAAAGAGAGCGCTGCATAAGGCTTCCAGAATTTAATCTGTACTTCATTGAGCTGCAAACCGCTGTAAGTGCATCAGTAGGGAGGCGCAATTATCTGTAGGATGGGTAAAGCCGTTCCGCCATACCAGAAAAGCGGTAGCGTAACCCACGCGGGCGTTGGGTTTCATGCTTCAACCCAACCTACGTCCATCTTAGATTTAATTCCACCCACCTACTTAGCAATCCTATCTGAGTCGTGAGAATCATCCAGCTCTTAGCTTTTTGCTGACCGCTGACCGCCGCTAGCTAAATGATTGAGTCTTACTCACAAATGATTTGGGGCTGCTATATTCTTAGCGATTGTGGTTGGGCAGCGAGGCGATTGGCGCGGTGGCGGTCTGGCTTGATGCTGAGCTAGACAACCATATTGCTGCTGGAATAGCCGCTGCCTTGCAGTTGCCTTAATTGAGTGACCAATGGGTCAATGAAAATTCATGGGTGGGCTGGTGCTGCGTTTCCAGCGGCTTACTAAAGGGCATAGTGTTCGGAAGTCTCTCTCCGATTGTGTCGCCGAGTTGATGATCGGAGTGCCATGCTCCTGTTAGCAGTGAGTGCTGACTACTTGCTTTAACAGGTGAGCAATCTGTTGGTTCGTTGTTTCTAGATTGAACCGCTGGCGCGCTACTTGCTGGGCATCATGAGCGATCGCAGCCACTGATACTCTCTGAGTCTGGCAATGATTGATAATATCAGCTAGCTTCAGCGGATCTGTAGATGGAAATAGCCAGCCCGTCTTGCCATGTTCTACCAGTTCAAGTGCGCCTCCAGCCTGTGCTGCAACCACCGGCTTACCACATAGCATAGCTTCTACAATCACTCGCCCAAAGGGTTCTGGGGCGATTGAGGTATGAGTGATTAGATTACAGGTAGACATTAGTTGAGGTATGTCTGAGCGAAATCCTAAAAAACGTACTCGATCCTGTAATCCCAATGCTGCAATCTGCTGCTTGAGCTGCTCTACGTACTCTTGTTCACCAAATAGAGCATCTCCAACTAGCAATGCCGTCACATTTTCTGAGCAATGAGTAAGCGCTTCGATCAAGATGTGTTGTCCTTTCCAGGGTGATAGGCGACTAAAATGACCAACAACAAATTTTCCCTCTAAATCGAGTTGGTATTTTAATTGAGCAGCCGTTTGAGAAAGATTTTGATAGTGCTCTGGGATAAAACCGTTGTAGACGACTTTGATTCTGTCTGGACGACCTCCAGCTGCAATAAACGCTGCTTGAGTTGCTTTAGAATTGGCGATTACCAGTGAGGCAAAGCAGTTTGCTAAAGCTACAACCAGGCGTATATTGGTTTGACTAAAGTGGTCATTTGAGAGAATGTCGCGCAGATGGTGTACTAAAGGACGGCGACTGAGAATACTAGCGATCGCACCGACTACAAAAGCCTTTTGTGTGTTTGTGTAAATCACATCATAGGCTCGGCTCAATTGCGTTACTTGAGCAATCAATGGTAAAAGCTGCCCCAAGCTTCCCAGGCTCTGTAACAAACCACTGTTTTTTTGGACGTGCAGGAATTGAGTCGTTAGGACTTGGATGGGAATTTGGTTTTGCTCTAATGCCTGCTTGAATGGGCCATGAGCAAATAATCCAACCAGACAACTTTCTGAGTATGGTTTTGCAACATCTAGTAGCGATAACTCGGCACCGCCAAGCTTGCCGCTTTGGTCAAGGAAAAGAATTTTCATGGGCGATTACGGAATGCAGCGAATTACATAACTTACTAATGCGTTATTCGCGGATTCCCACCTAAAACCGCATAGTTATCAAAACCTCACAATGGCTTGATATGAGATGAAAGCCAGAAAATTTCCCGGATGAGAGAGACAAACGTCTGAATTTGGAATTTGGATGAACGAAGTGATGACTGAGATCAATGGTTTTGAATTTGATATTCCATTAAATCAATGAACTTTTTCATCTGCAAGATTAGTCAATCGAGTCTCCTGAGGGTTTTCCATGAATAAAATTGCTGTTGTTACTGGAGCCAATCGCGGTTTAGGGTTTGAAACCAGCCGCCAGCTTGCCCAACAGGGGTATCACGTCATCTTAACTAGTCGGAGTATTGAAAAAGGGCAAGCTGCTGTAGAGAAGCTGTGCCAACAGGGATTGAACGTCACCTTTCATCCGCTAGATGTGACTGATCAGGCTAGCGTAGAGAAACTAGCAATTTTTCTAAAACAACAATTCAATCGGGTGGATGTATTGGTGAACAATGCCGGTGTTGATCTGGATAGACAGGATACAAACAATGTTCTTGAAACTCAGATTGACACACTGCGACAAACGATGGAAACCAATGTTTATGGACCGCTTCGTCTATGTCAAGCATTAGTTCCACTGATGAAAGCTAACGACTACGGGCGAATTGTCAATGTTTCGTCGATTTTGGGGCAATTCAACCGAATGCAGCACAGTGATTGCCCTGGTTATCGAGTGTCGAAGTTAGCGCTGAATGCTTTCACCCGTATTATTGCGGATGAGTTACAGGGAACCAATATTTGGGTCAATTCTGTTTGTCCTGGTTGGGTACAAACGGATCTGGGTGGTATCAACGCTCCCCGTCCAGTTGAGCAGGGGGTAGAGACGATTGTCTGGTTGGCAACCTTGCCGGAGGATTTGAAGAATGGTGGATTTTTCCACACTGGATTAGCCAAGGTGTTCAGGAAGTTATCGCAGGCATTACCAGAGCGTGTGGTTAGTGGTGGTTTCTTTCGCGATCGCAAACCGATTCCCTGGTAATGCAATTTTAGATTTTGGATTTGCGATCGCAGATTGCAGGATACTGAGTTGAATTTCAGTTGCGCTCAAACTTTCCTCTAACCGTTTGAGAGTGCGGCAACTCACAATTGGAAACGTTGGAAAAGGTTGGGAAAGTAAGTAGCCAAGCAACACCTGAGTCAGTGAAAGGTTTGACTCCTGAGCGATACGCTTGATGTGCTGAAACCGTTGGTGATTGATCAGCGGTGGATACATGGAGTGACGCGATCGCACCCTATTACGCCCACTTTTGAGAGAAGCATTCAACATCCTAGATAGATAGGATTGTTGTTCCATGTGGTGAAACGTTCCACTCACCAGTGGGGAAAAAGGCACGGCTGCTAAACCAGTGTCTCGATGGTATTGCCACATGTCTTGATCCATTGCCACTAAACTTTTGTCAGGTATTCCCTGAGAATCAACCACTGCCGCATTCCAAAGTACTTGATTGGCAACAAATCCTTGAAACCCATTATTGGCTGCAAATGCCTGGGCAACTTTGAGACGGGCTGGTTGCCAGCTAAAACAGCCAAAGTAGCGAATTTTGCCAGCTTTAACCTGATCATTTAGCACGGTGAGAATCTCTTCGACCGAGCGGTTTGGGTCGTCTCGATGCAACACATACAGATCAATTACATCGGTACGCAAGTGCTGCAAACTGGCATG
>Ga0209591_10002822_pt1 | contig 20558 bp, 24 predicted proteins | sample MAT01_FD_187207 | JGI IMG/M metagenome (GOLD analysis project Ga0209591, IMG submission 187207) | Freshwater microbial communities from Lake Fryxell liftoff mats and glacier meltwater in Antarctica - MAT-01 (SPAdes) (version 2) | ecosystem: Environmental > Aquatic > Freshwater > Ice > Liftoff... | reverse complement strand
CGCCGCCAAACAGCCCAAAAATGGGTTTGGCGCCCGAATTACCGCCTCCATTCGCAGGAAAAACTGCGGGGCAAACCCCCGCCCAGCGGGCCTTTCAGCGTTTCCTGCCAGACACTAACTACGGGCCGGCAGAATGAAAAACCGTCCATGTGGGTCTTCGTGCAACGGAGCGGGCTCAAGGTTGCGCGGACTGACAGCCTTCGGATTAAGCACCGTGCCGGGAACATGACGGAAAATGCGAAACTCCCGGGCCGAGAGCCGCAGGTCGTAGCCGAAGCTAGACAGGCCAAAAGAAAGAACCGGCCGCTGATCCGCCGAGACACGGACCAACTCCGGCACAAACGGGCGGATGAGTCCGCGGTGAGCGAGGGTGGTAATCTGGAGATCGTTGAGGATCATGGTGAAGTTCAAACCCGATCGCGGTCGCCTGGAACGGTTCGAAACCTTCAGTCACTGGGCCCCGCTTGGCGAGCTAGACCGAGGAGTCCTAGGTCGGGCTCAGGGCCTGGGTCAATGGGCTTCTCGGGCGACCTGGGACCCAAACGCGCGGTTGCCCAGAACGAAGAAGCCGGCAGTTCATTGAATGTGGGACGAAACCAGACCGTCGGCGAGCGCGTCAGAACTGTATTGCGTGTTGAGCCAATCCAACAGAAAGCACACCCCCAGGTCGGGATGGGCGCGGAACCAAATTACCTTCGGTTTGGTGTTCCTGCTGTTCTTGGTGGCCGGGTGCTCGGCGGGATACTATCGACGTACCGCCGACCGGGATGTGTATCGGATCGTGGATCAGACTGAGGCTCAAATATTCGGTCGAACGAATACCTTCACCATCGCGACCCCGTATTCCGGCCGGAACCCGGCCGACATTCAGCCCTCGGAGTTGATCTCCGACCGCTTAGATCCGGGCAAGTCAGGCTGACTTTGGAGGACACTTTCTCCTTGGACGTGACCACCAGCCGCCAGTATCAGTCGCAAAAGAAACAGCTTTATCTCACCGACTTGACCCTGACCGGGCAACGCTACGAGTTCAGTCCGATTTTTTTTGGAGAAGTCGATGGAGCGGTCACTCGCGCCAGTGGTGGCGAGACGTTTGGAACCGCCGCGATTCGCTTGGGGGGGGCCAATTACTGAAGTCGGACTGGACCCCGCCAAGTCAGCCGCCCAACTCGATCCCATCGAGGCCCTGCGCCATGAATAGTGAGAAAACCGCTTAGACCCTGCTTTAAAACAGGACTTTAATGCTTCACAGACGTCCGTTCGGACAACCAGATCATGTCCCGGTTGTTGGCGGAGGCCACATTGAGCGGCATGTCATAGAATTTAACCGGCTTGATGGTCCGGCCATCGACCCATTTCCGGATCTCGGCGTGACCATCAGCAAAAGAGATTCCGGCGGCTCCATTGTGATAGCTGGCCGGGTAGTCGATAATTCGCGCAGCCGAAGGGGTCTCCACCATCATGTTGGCAAAGCCGCCGGCATTAATGCTGTCGGGATGCTCATCCAGCAGCACCCACAACTGGCTCGCCCCAACGGCCGAAAGATCGGAGCTCTTGTAGAAGGTCCGATATTTCTTCTGCCCACCCGACATACTGGAACCGGGCGGAAGCCATTCTCCCGGGCCGCCCATCGCCTGGCTCATGCCCATGCTGCGGACTCGAGCGAATTTGTTATTACCCAGTTTAATCTGACTCCGGTCAGCCGGGCATTTGTACACACCCGCTGAACCCAGGTACGGAGCGAACTTCGAATTCTTCGCGTCCATGATCATCTGGACGTTGGTGTTGTCGCTCGGAAACGGTCCCGGCCAACCGAGCCAGCCTCCCACCCATTGGTACGGCTCGTCCCGAGCATTCCCCGGAGCGGTGATCCGGTCATTATGATCGTTGGGATACATCAGGTGCGCCAACTGCAACTGCTTGAGGTTACTCAGACAGGCAATGCCCTGCGCCTTGGTCTTGGCCTTCGCCAGGGACGGCAGGAGCATGCCGGCCAAAATCGCAATGATCGCGATGACAACGAGCAGTTCGATCAGCGTAAACGCGCCGTGCTGGGCGCGAGTGGCCTGGTAGACCTTCATGGAAAATCTAGAAATTCGTGGATGAAAAATGGGTGCGAGCGTCAGGTGAACCGGTGCACGTCGCGATGGTATCGTAGACGTCCATCGGTCCACCAGCATTCAGACCGCCCAATGTTACCCGCCGGCAGGTGTCCGTTGCCGCCCTAAACCGGGATCGACCTTTGACCCGCATAGTTCGACGACCGGTCTGATCTGGCTAGGTGACGATTTTCCGGAATGCCTTTGTTCTGGGACGCTTCGACAATTTCATCCAGACCGACGCCGAGTCGAACTTTGGCTTCGACCTACTCCTCGTGCGTCCCCGACAGCGACCGGATCGTTCGTGGGAAGCGACCGATCGATGTCCTGCAGACCGGCCCCGGACGTTTTCCGGTGCTCGAATAGACCCGGCCCACCAATTTGAAAGATCAGGTCGGGGGGCTGCCGAGTCGCATTATGGAACTCTCCGCCAAACGGATCGCGCGTTGAACCGCCCGCTTTCACCGCGGGTCCCGTCCCGAATTGCCCCAGGATCTGGGGATTTTACGATGCGTGGGACCACGTCTGAGGATCGGGATCGCGGTCTCCCAGTAAGGGGATTCTCGTTCCAGCCCTTGGCGAATAGCCCAAGTGACGTAGCGTGCCCAGGCATGGGACGGCTGATCGAAGTCTTCCGCATTGACTACCACAACGGCTGGCTCGTGGGGTTCTACCTGCTGCTCGTCGGTGGATTCGTCTATGGACTCCTCCGTCCCCGCACCACGGCCCAATGGCGTTCGCTGGGACTCGCCCAAGCCTTCGTGGTCGCGCTCTATGCTGAAATGTACGGCCTACCCCTGACGCTGTATGGCCTCGCCTGGCTGACGGGGCGGGCCGACTGGACTCAGGATCATTTCCACGGTCATGCCTGGGCCTACCTGTTCAATTGGGGCGAAACCGGAGCCATTGTGCTCACGGTGATCGGCAACCTCCTGATCGTGATGGGAGCGGCGCTGGCGGTGCTCGGGTGGCGTCAGGTGCATTCCGCCCGTGGCCAATTGGTTCAAACCGGCCTGTATCGTCATATTCGACATCCGCAATACACCGGCTTCTTCCTCTTCCTCCTCGGCAGCTTGGTCAACTGGCCCACGTTGCCCACTCTGTTGATGCTACCCGCGTTGCTGTGGACTTATGGACGGCTGGCCGGATTGGAAGAAAGGGATGTTCAGCGGGAATTTGGCGCGGACTACGAAGCGTATCGGAAACGCACGGGTCGGTTTATCCCCCGACTGGGCCGGACCTCGGGCTAACCGCCGCTGGACGGCCTCTCTCTCCGTTTGGTGAAGTCGGAACTGGCAAAACCGCAGGGCAAACGCCAGTCGTGCCGAAGGTTTAGCACCGAAATGCACTGGCCCGGCGGCCCGGTGCAGAGAATGATTCTCCGTCGGCGGCTGGCCTCAGATTCTTGGAGGCGTCGCCATTTTCTCCATGTCCGACGATTCATTTCTGCGCGCCTTAATTTTCGATTGCGACGGCACCCTCGCCGATACGATGCCCATCCATTGGGAAGCCTGGAAGGAGGTCTCGGCCCATCACCGTCTGGAATTTTCCGAAGAACGGTTCTATTTGCTGGGGGGCGTCCCCACCCGCGACATCGTCCGCACGCTGGCCCAAGAACAGAAGCGGGTGGACCTGGATCCGCTGCAATTCGCCCGGGAGAAGGAAGAAGCCTATTTCCGCCGCTTTGAACATATTGGCCCGGTGGCAGAGGTGGTCGCCATCGCCCGCGAATACCGAGGCCGAATCCCCCTCGCCGTGGCCAGCGGCGGCTCCCGGAACGCCATCACCAAGGTGCTAACCCAACTCCAAATCGTGGAATGGTTTGGCGCCATCGTCACCAACGAGGATGTGATCCACCAAAAGCCAGCACCCGACATCTTCTTGGAAGCGGCTCGCCGTTTGGGAGTTGAGCCGCGATTTTGCCGTGCCTACGAAGATACCGATCTGGGAATGCAATCGATTCGCGCGGCCGGAATGGAAGCCGTGGATATCCGGCACTTCACCCGCGGCTGAAGGAACCGCCGGTCGGTGGCGGGAAGTCCACAACTTCCCCACGCCACCTGAACCTCGACTTGGCGGCTCAGCGCGCCTATCAATCCCGCCCTGTTATGTCGGAACCCGCCGCGGCCAGCGCGCCCTCCAACCCGGAACCAAGCGACTTCATCCGCGACCTCGTCGCTGCGGATGTCGCCGCTGGACGTTATCCCCGAATCCATACCCGCTTCCCGCCCGAGCCCAATGGCTACCTGCACATCGGGCACGCTAAATCCATCTGCTTGAACTTCGGCATCGCCCGCCAGTTCGACGGCATCTGCAACCTGAGGATGGACGATACAAATCCCACCAAGGAAGACGTCGAGTACGTCGATTCGATCATTACCGACGTAAAATGGCTGGTGGACGGATGGGCCGATCATTGCCTGGGATTAAAGGCGCGCGGAAAGACGCCGGAAACGGGAAGCGTCAAGGATCAGCCGGATCTCCAACTACCAGCGCTCACAGGCGTACTCCCGGGACCTGCGGTCGAACCGTTTCACGCGTCCGACTATTTCGAGGCGCTTTACGACTACGCGGTCCGGTTGATTCGCAAAGGTAAGGCGTATGTCTGCGACCTTTCCCCGGAAGAAACCGAAGCGTATCGGGGTTCGCCCGATCGACCGGGCCGAAACAGCCCTTTCCGCGACCGCTCGGTGGAGGAAAACCTCAGCCTCTTCACCCGCATGCGGGCCGGGGAATTTCCCGATGGGGCTCGAACCCTACGCGCCAAGATCGACATGGCGTCGCCCAACATCTGGTTGCGGGACCCGTTGATCTATCGCATCCGGCACACCGTTCATCACCACACCGGATCCAACTGGTGCCTTTATCCGTTGTATGACTTCGCGCACTGCCTGAGCGACTATCTCGAAGGCATCACCCACTCGATCTGCACACTGGAGTTCGAAGTACACCGGCCGTTGTATGACTGGCTACTAACCCAGCTCGAGCTACCCCGCCCTCTGCCCCATCAGTACGAGTTTGCCCGGCTCAATCTCGGCTACACCCTCATGAGCAAGCGCAAGCTGCTCGCCCTGGTCACCGAGGGTCTCGTCAGCGGCTGGGACGACCCACGCATGCCCACCATCTCCGGTCTCCGTCGCCGGGGTGTCCCCGCCACGGCCCTGCGCACCTTTGCGCAGCGAATCGGAGTGACCAAATACAATGCCCTCACGGATGTGGCGGTGCTGGAACATGCCATCCGGGAAGAATTAAACACCTCGGCGCTCCGGCGATTGGCGGTTTTGCGTCCGCTGAAACTGGTGCTGACCAATATCGAGCCCGGAGAAAGACATACCTTCGAGGCGATCAACAAACCCGATGATCCGACTGCCGGGACGCGCCAGGTTTCGTTGACCCGCGAAGTGTTCATCGAGCAGGACGACTTCATGGAAACGCCGCCGCCCAAATTCTTTCGGCTGCGTCCCGGTGGAGAAGTGCGTCTCAAATACGCCTGCCTCATTCGCTGTGACGAGGTCATTAAGGATGCGGCTGGAACCGTGGTGGAGCTGCGAGGCACCGCTGAGTTCGACACGCGTACGGGCGGGCCCAATGCCGCCAAGAAGGTTAAGGGCACAATTCATTGGGTGAGCGCGACCCAAGCGGTGGAGGCGGAGGTGCGCCTCTACGATCGATTGTTTACGGAGGAAGAGCCTGAGCGCGACGGCCGTGACTTCAAAACGGTGCTCAACCCAAACTCCCTCGAAGTCCGCCGGGCGATGGTTGAACCCGCCTTGGCCGAATCCGCCGCGGGCGTCCGGTACCAGTTCGAACGCCTCGGCTACTTCTGGCCCGACCCGGTGGACAGCCAGCCCAGCAAACCCGTCTTCACCCGAACTATCACGCTGAGGGACGCCTGGACCAAACCCGCCCCGAAGTAATCCAGGAGCAAATCGGCTTGCCAATGTTCGTCTGCCGGCAACGTTCGGCCCGATGAAATTGCTTCGGTTGCTGACGGTCGGAATGCTGACCACCGCACTTCAGGCGGCGGTGCCGCCCCCGCCACAACTTTTCCCGCAAGATACGCTCTTGTTGGCGACGGTACCGGATTGGACGGCCGCTCGCGGCAGTCTTGGCTCGGCTCCAATTGGCCGACTCTGGGCCGACCCGCAGCTAAAACCGTTTCGCGACAAATTCGAAGCCCAGTTTCGTGAAAAATTCCTCGGTTCACTGGAGAAGGACCTGGGGATAAAGGCCGAGGAATTCTTCCCACTGTTTCAGGGCCAAATCTCGTTCGGCGCCCTCCAAGCGGATTGGAAGCCCGCCGATGAGGATTCGGACCCAACCTTCGTCCTGGTAATCGATACCCGGGACAAGAGCGATCAACTCAAGACCCTCCTGGCGGAGGTGCGTCAGAAATTGGCCGCCGCCAAGAAACCGATCCGGACGGAAAAAATTCGCGACCTGGAGTTTACGACCGTCGTCATTGAACCCCCAGCCGACCCTGACGCCGGAAAAGCGGGTGCCGCGACCGATCCGACCGATGAGGATGAAGCGGACAAAACCCCAGACAAAATGGAACTGACCTTTGGCCAGGCTGATTCAGCGTTGATCGTGGCCACGGCCACCGCTGGACTCGATCGAGTGGTCGCTCGCTTGACCGGCGGGACCGTTCCGGTGTTGGGAGAAATGTCGGACTTCCAGACGGCGGAAGCCGCTGCCTCCTTCCGCGATTCGGCGGCTTATGTTTACCTTCAGGCGAGCGGTCTGTTCGAGGTATTGAAGGCTGGCACCTCGGGCTCCACACAGGGGGGAGCCTTCGGGATCGAGCCACAACAGGCGATTGCCGGATTGGGTCTCGACGGTTTGCGCTCCGTTTCGGGTTCGCTCCGGCAAACGGAGGCCGGACTCACGGGTCGTTCCCTATTCGTAGTGCCTGAATCCAAACGCCTGGGCCTGGTGAAGTTGTTACGGTTTGAGGCCAAGGATTCGGCCCCGCCAGCGTTTGTACCCATAGATGCGGTCAAATTTGAGCGGATACGCATCAATGGCCTGCAGGTTTGGACCGGACTGGAGGCTTTGGTGCAGCAGATTTCCCCTCAATTGGGCGCTTTGCTGAACATGTCGATGGGAGCGCTTGGGAAGGACAAGGACCCCAATTTCGATTTCCGGAAACAGTTCTTTGGGAATCTGAGCGATGACTACGTGTCCTTTGAAAAATCGGCTCGGGGTAAAACCTTACCAGAACTCCAAAACCGCCCTTCACTCAGCTTACTCGGGGCCGTCAATTCCACTGAAATGCTGGCGGCCTTGCGCACACTCGCCAGCCTTTTGCCCGGGGGGGGCCAGGACCTCAAAGAACGCGAGGTTGGGGGAAAGAAGATCTTCTCCATTAACTTTCCCTCCGGCTCAGACCAACCCTCACAAAGCATCGAAATCTCCACCGGCAGCGGCTATGTCGCCTTTGCGAATGACGCCGCGATTCTGGAGGAGTTTTTGCGCAGTGGGGATAACAGTAGTCGTCCCTTGAAAGATTTACCGGGGCTGGCCGAAGCCGCTCAAGAAGTCGGCGGCCTTTCCACTGGCGTTTTTGGTTATCAAAATCAACGCGAATCGGTTCAGACCACCTGGGAGGCCTTGCGCACCGGCGGCGGTATCGAAAAACTGATTCCCGCTATGAGCAAGAAGGCCGCCACCGACGCCGCCGAATGGCTCGACTTCAGCCTCTTACCCCCGTTTGAGCAAATGTCGAAGTACTTTGGAATCGCGGTCTCCGCCGGCGCCTGGAATTCCACGGGGTTTCTATTCCGGACCTTCGCGCCCACGCCGAAATAGCCACGGTCAGCCCCATCCGCTTTCCCCACGAAAAAGCCCCGGCATTGGCCGGGGCTTGTTTCTTTCCGAGGAAATTCGCGAACAGCGACTCGCTCACTTCATCCGGTCGAAACTCTTCTGAAGAATCTGCCAGTCGGCCAATCCGGTGACTTTGGCACGGTGATCCGCGATCAGCTTGGCTTCATTGTCATTCTTGGTCGGGCGTAAATTCCGGTAGAAGATACCGAAGTGTCCGGGCCAAGCAGAATCGGCCAACTTATAGGCCGCGTATTCGTCGGTCACGTCATGTTCCTTCGGCACCAGGTCGAACTTGCCACCCTTACGCGGATTGGACGCGTCGAACGCTCCGGCATAGAACTCAACGCATTCGCTCAGGCACTCGATGTAGCTAAACCCATCATGATCCATCGCCGCCTCCATCATTTCCAGTACATGATTCGGATTGGTGTGCGTCGTCCGCGCAACAAAAGTGGCTCCCGCGGCGATCGCCTGCTTGAGCGGATTGATGGGGCGGTCGGTTGAGCCCCATATGTCGGTCTTGGATTTAAAGCCGATCGGAGAGGTCGGGGACGTTTGTTTCTTGGTCAGTCCGTAAACAAAATTGTCCATGACCACGTAGGTCATCTTGATGTTCTTCCGGGCCGTGTGGCTGAAATGATTACCACCAATCGAGAACGCATCGCCGTCACCGCCGAAGACAAACACATGAATGTCAGGCCGACTTAAGGAGACGCCACTGGCGAAGGGCAGCGCCCGACCATGGATGTAATGAGCGCCGTGAGCCTGCACGAAATAAGGGAACCGGCTGGAACAACCAATCCCGGCAATCGTCGTTACCTTTTCGTGCCACAGTTTGCGGCGTTCAATCAGTTTGAAATACAGCGCCAGAACGGAGAAATCGCCACAACCCGGACACCACGTCGGATGATCGGCCGAGATTTCCTTTTTGGTCAGCGGTTTGCGCTCGCTGTCCGCCAAGACCGGTGCGGCCACGGCAGTAAGGTCCCCACTGGTTCGCGGCAGGACGGCGAAGGGGAAACTAAGTTCGTTCATGATGGGCAGAAGAAGATCGTTTGGTTGAAGTGGTTGAATCAGGCTTTTTCGGCCGTAATCGGCTTGGCCAACGAGGTCCGCACCTGGTCGATGATCTCTTTAACCTTCCACGTTAGACCATCCACCTTCGTGATACCCCGAATCTTGGGATCACAGAAACGCGCCCTTAAAATGGCGCCAAACTGTCCGTAGCCATAGAAGCCCTCGTCATTCAGCTCCACCACGAATACGTGACGGAATCCCTTCAAAATTTCCTCCAGCCCATTGGGCAACGGATGGACATACTTGATGTGCAAGCAGGAGACGGCATCGCCCAAGCTACGGAAGCGATCGACCGCCTCGCGCATCGGTCCATGGGTACTCCCCCAGCCCACCAACAAAACCTGACCTTCATTCGGCCCATAGGTCACAGGCACCGGCAACTCACTCGCCAACCGTTTCAGTTTGTTCCGTCGCTTGGCGGTCATGGCCACGTGTAACTTCGGCGAACCCGTCGGATGCCCCAGCTCATCGTGCTCCAATCCAGTGACGACCGGATACTTGCCACTCGCAATGCGCGTTCCCGGCGGTAAATGGCGCGTCACGCCATCCGCGGCCTTAAGGTCATACGGCCGGTGGTCGGCCACCGGCGTTAAGTCCGGCGTCAGATCCTGGCACACCGACTTGAGGTCCGGCTCCACAAACGCCTCGATCCGGGAGGCAATACCTTGGTCGCTCAGGATGATGACCGGCGTGCTGAATTTTCGGGCGATATTGACGGCTTCGATGGCCGTATAGAAACAATCCTCCACTCCACTGGGTGCAATCACCACGCGAGGACTGTCGCCATGGCCCCCAAAGCAGACGATGTTGAGATCGGACTGTTCGATGTTGGTCGGCATCCCCGTGGACGGACCGCCTCGTTGAACATCGACGACCACCAGGGGCATTTCCGCCATAATGGCCCAGCCCAGAGCTTCAGTTTTCAGCGAAATCCCCGGCCCAGAGGATCCCGTTACCGCCACCCGGCCGCCGTAACTCGCGCCAATTGCCATCGAAATCGAAGCGATCTCATCCTCACACTGGATGAAGGATCCGCCGTACTTAGGTAACTCCCGTCGCAACAATTCCATGATGTCCGACCAAGGAGTGATCGGATATCCCGCCCCAAAACGCACGCCAGCGGCAATCAATCCAAAGGCTAATGCCTCGTTGCCATTCATTACCACCTGCTGACCGCCTTTTAGTTCAGCATGCTGGAATTGGTAGGTTCGCAGGAGGTCCTGCAATTGATGGTTGTACCCCGATTCAAAGCACGTGATCGCGTTGTCCAGGATAGCGGTATCTTTACCGCCGAAACGCTCCCCGATGAGCTTCTTGAGCTTGACCACATCAAGGTCGTAAATCCGGGCCAGCAATCCGAGGGCGAAGATGTTTTTGCCCTTGTCGCGACCAGTGCCGCCGATGGCCTCCACCGTCTTGCCCGAAATCGCGACCCCCACATGTCGGTAGTTATCCAGCCATTCTGGCTTCGGGGTCACGTGATCAGAATCGTACAGCACCACTCCGCCAAGCTTCAGGGAATTGATGTGGTCCTCGTAGCTGTGTTGATAGAACGCCAGCAACATGTCCGCTTCATCACCGGCGGAAAGAACCTCTCCCGAACCAATCCTCACTTGGAAGATCGAGGGCCCACCCGAGATGGTCGAAGGAATGGTCATAAACGTCATGACCTCCTGCTCACTTCGGCCAGCCAGGCGGGCCAGAAAGCCCCCAATGGCCTGAATGCCGTCTTGAGAATTGCCGGCAATGCGAATGACGGCTTCGTTGATCTTGGTGAATTTGGAATGGCCACCGGCCGGTGCCGGATCCGCTGCAACTGCACTCATGAATTGTCTTTCGGCTGAAAAATTGCCGCTCATTCAAACCGGGAAATTAACCGGCCGAACACGCGGACGCTGCGTTAAGATGCACCCTAACCAGAGGCGCAAATGCGTCAAGTAGCAGGGTACGTCAATTTGTCTAACCTGACTTGAGAGTAGGATTAGACGAACGAAAGCGCCGCGCTCCCGACCGCGTCCTATCGAGGCAGAATGCCCACGGCCGTCACAGAAAACCCATCGCAGTCCGCCCCAAAATCGCCTGCCCAAAAGAGGAAATACCAGGCGATCGGTCGCACTCAAAGGCCGGATCAGGCGAATTCATTCCGCAAGATTGCCCCCGACTTCCCAACCAGCGGCCGCCCCGACCCGTGGAGGAAAACCTGTTCACTGGGACCTCCAAATCGACCCAAACGACGTTCAGTCAACCGCAGCCAAGGCGCTCACGGCAAGGTCTTCGAGGGGGTCCGACCGGGCGGAATCGCCACTGCCGGCCCCGCCGAACCGAGTTTTCGCAAACGAATCTTCCGCAACTCGGCCGTCGTGCTGTAACTGGCAAAGCCGAAGGGCTTCGACAGTTCGATATCTCCGGGCCGCAAGGAAACCTTCTTTCCCCGAAGGTCAGTTTTGATGAGTTCGTCATTGTCCAACCAGACCGACAGTTGGTCCGCCGTGACCCGGAGCCGGATTCGATACCAACGTCCGGCCTCGAAGCGCCGATGCTGGGTCGTTTCATTGTGGGCCGCATCATTCCCATCCAACGAAGAGATCCCAATAACGCTGCCACCCCACCCCCCCATAATGAGCGTCGCGAACGAATCGTTTACGGGAAAAGTAAGCCCACAAAAGAAGTCGTTACCCACAACCCGCCGAGCCTCGAACTCAACCTCGTAATCCGATGAAGGAACCGAATTCGTGTAGTTCGCACCAGTCAGCAATCCCTGATTGAGCACGATCGCGCCTTCCGCCACCTCGACATCGCCCGATCCGCCAAACGGGGCCTTGATCCAACCCGCCATGGAATCGCCATCAAATAGACTCCGCCACTCCTGGGCAATCGACGTGACCGAAACGAGCAGGCCAAGCATTAAAACCCTAAGCATGGGCTACTGTGGACCCACCAGGTTTTCCAGAGCCAGCGGGAATCTGGCCGCGCGGCCGAATCCTTCGGGAGGTCCGATTCCCCGAAAGGGACCGGCCGCCAACCCACCACGGACGCGTAACGCGGCCGAATTATCGGCCAAAGTGTTCGATTGCCATCCTGACGCCCTTGCCCTATCGATGGGAACCTGAACGACGGAAACAATTTCTGCTGTTCCTTGCTAGACTAATGCTCGGGCCAATCATGACACGGTATCCATCGAACAGCCGATCTCCTCGCCGCGGGCGGGTGAGCGCCGGGCTGCTCATGTACCGCTGGCGCCAGAGTGACCTCGAAGTCTTTCTCGCCCGTCCAGGCGGCCCTTGGTTTCCGCATCGAGAACACGACATCTGGACCATTCCGAAAGGGGAAGTGGAGCCCGGAGAAGATTTGTTCGAAGCGGCCGTCCGCGAATTCCAAGAAGAAGTCGGTCTGGCGGCCCATGGACCGTTTTTGGAATTGGGTTCAATTCGGCAAAAGGGAGGAAAAACGGTCCATGCCTGGGCCTTTGAAGGCGACTGGGAAAGCGATCGGCCCATCCAGACGACTCTGGTGGAAATTGAATGGCCGCCTGGCTCTGGGGAGTGGTCGGTCTGGCCGGAAATCGATCGGGCTTCCTTTTTCAGTCTACCGACCGCCCGCGACCACATGAAACTGGCCCAGCAACTGTTTCTTGATCGCTTGCTTCCCCTCGCCGCCACGACCGATCTCGTGAACTCCGAACCGATCCATACAGCGCGCTAGGCAGGTAGGTCGGCCTCAATCCTTGCTCCAAAAATCGACCACGAGCACGTCGCCCAACACGGGCCGCAGGAGTTTTCCAAACACAACGTGGTCCGGGTGCTTAAGGTATGCGTCTCGATCCCCCTCCGAACCAAAGGTCAGAATCCAGCAATGGGTGAATCCCTTGTTGAGGCCCTCGGGACTATTGTTGAGGCCCCATTGAAGCTTTTCGATTTGGGGAATCTTGGTCTTTAACGCCCGGAAGGCCTCCTCGATTTCTTTCACCTGCTCCTTCGAGGCGGCCTCCTTGAATTTAAAGGACACCACATGCTGTAGCCGCCCTTTCCGCGGGTTCTTCTCCTTTGGAGCAGCTTTGGGTTCGTCGTTGGCCATCAACGTCAGCGAAGGGCTGGCAGCTAGTACCGTCAGGAGGACGCCGAACAGAAGTAGTTTTGTCATGATCAAGAAGGCATGATTTGGCGCGGCAAGGGAAAACTCAATCGTATCCCTTCCTTTCCGTGCTTTTTGAGCAAAGGACTCAGGGCAAGCGAACGATTCTATAAAGACGACCGGCTGTACCCACAATCGGTCGATCGACCAACGGCATTTCGCCACCTGAACCCTCAATAGGCAAACCAAGAGAAGTCCACTGGCCAGGAGTCAACGATGAAGCGACTTCAAGTTGGTAAAACCGACTCTTCTCAGTCAGCCAACTTAAACGTATTTCCGACACTTCAAGACTGAGTTGCGGCTGAATCGGGGCCGCCATTACTTCAAACTCGGTCAGTAGGAAATTTCCATTAGAAGCCCGCCCAGGTCCTGACCCTGGCAGAGACGCATCAGGCAAAGCCTCCAATCGAAACCTTGTTACTCCCACCTGATATTAATTACAGGATATGGTATAGACCTCTTGTGCCGGTCTAGCTCCCGACGCCAAGACCGATCCATCCGGCAGAATTGTAAGCAGGCTCCCCTGAGCAGTTACCACTTTTGCTGGAACCAGAACGGTCCAGTTTGCATCTACTTGCCCATCGATAGACCTCCCATCGGCAAATGCGGTTCGCGGATCGGTCGTCGCTGACAGCCTAAAGCGACCCAGGGAATGCCCAGGATTCAAATGGAGATGGTGGATCTTGAAGGTGATTATTGTACCCCCAAGCCGCCCGAGATCAGAAACAGTCTCGAAAACAATGGTGTCGGGTTTTCCGACGAGCAGGAAAATCGACCATCCTACATCGTTCACTTTGTTCTGATCGATCGCATACGCAGCAATATAGGAAGGAGACGAATCGGTGGCCGGCTGCGAAAAATCAGCAGTCGCATTTACTAGAGGAACCACCTCCCCCTGCCCCATCAAATCACTATGAGTACCAACACTGTTAACAAGCGTTATAATCGAGCAATAATTTGATTATTTGTTCACAAAATCTAGCATTTATATTCGCAATCATTGGCAGTAATTGCAATGAATTTTCCATCATCCAACCCAACAATCTGGAATTAACCACCTGATCGCGGGGAAATACTCAACCGCAAAATGGAATGAGCACTGGGACTAACTCCCATCCAAAATGGAATCCGCGCCTCGATACCTGCATTCATTGCGCATTGAGTAAATGGAACTCCAACAGGCCCACCCAGTAAGGTCTAAAACGGGCCCACTTAATTTGGAAGAGTCAATTCAACCGCAAGGGAATGCCCCCTAAAGTCCCACACCAGAAGCGGAAAATCACCCAGGCATACTCAGCCTCATTTCATTGCCGTTTTCGCCAAGTTTGTCGCCTGAAATGCGCCATGAAAAATCAACCGAATGAGCTTGAATCCGGAAATCTGAAGTCGCAATTTAAAGATATATCTCTCTTAGAGAGACACCGTTGCACATGTTCGGAAATTTTTATAACCATCGCCGCGTCCTCATCACCGGACATTCGGGATTTAAGGGCTCTTGGTTGTCGATTTGGCTTTCAGAACTTGGCGCCGAAGTACACGGATTTAGTTTAGAGAACACCCAACCCTTCTCGCTATATCAGACTATTCCGAAATCAGTTTGGAAATCTGAAACCTTTGGCGATGTCGCTTCATCCGAATGCCTCTCTGAGTGCATCGAACAGAGCGATCCTGAAGTCGTTTTTCATTTGGCGGCACAGTCTTTAGTCCGCCAGTCCTACCTGGATCCCTTGGAGACGTTCCGGGTTAATGTATTAGGAACGGCCACAGTCCTGAATAATTTTAGAAAAAAGAAAACACCGACGACAATCGTCGTCGCCACGAGCGACAAATGTTACGAGAATTTGGGCTGGGAGTTTGGTTATCGAGAAAATGACGTACTCGGAGGCGTGGATCCCTACTCCGCCAGCAAAGCGGCTGCTGAAATTGTCGTAGGTTCCTGGCGCAGAGCCTTTTTCGAACCGGGAGCCGGCTTTTGTCAGATTGCTACTGCCCGGGCCGGAAACGTCATCGGAGGCGGGGATTATTCGGCCGATCGACTCATACCGGATTGCGTTCGATCTCAAATCTCAAATACACCTTTACTGGTGAGGAATCCCCAGTCAGTACGACCCTGGCAGCATGTGTTAGATTGCTTAAGTGGTTATATTTGGCTTGGTGCCTGCCTGGCTCAGGGAAAGTCCAAAGTGATTTCGGCAGGCGCTTTCAATTTCGGGCCACCACCCGAGAGCCATCGAACCGTCGCGGGCTTACTGAAGTGTTGGTATGAATCCTGGCCAGGAACTTGGAAACACCAGGAGGCTGTGTCATCCGGGAAAGAGGCAAAATTCCTGACGCTTTCCATAGAGCGGGCGAGGGAGTTGCTCAACTGGAGTCCAACCTGGACTTTTGAACAGGCGATCCATGAAACCGCCTTTTGGTATCGCTCCCGGCACGTTGATCGGTACCCGGATGTGGCGGGCCTTTGTGTGGATCAAATCAAACGCTTCATGGAGGAGTCGAAGAAGCGAAATGCTTCCTGGTCGACCACCCAAACAATTTCACGCGAGTAAGGTAAGCCCCTCTCTGAACCTGCTTTAATGGAGTCAAATTTCTGCTGCCGCTCCTGCGGTTCGATGAATGGCCGGTTGGTCCTCGATCTGGGTGTCCAACCGCTCGCCAATAATTTGCTACGCCCGGAACATCTGTCCGCCTCCGAGCCGAAGTTTCCCCTCCAAATGGCCAGTTGCACCGCGTGCTGGTTGGTGCAGATCACGGAGATCGTTCCGCCCGTAACCCTGTTTACGGAGTATCTGTACTTTTCGTCCGTTTCCGATGCCCTGTTGACCCACGCTCGCGAGGCCGCTGAACGGTATCTTCGGGAATTCCACCTGGGTCCGCGGAGTTTCGTGGTGGAAGCCGCCAGCAATGATGGCTATTTGTTGAAAAACTTTGTCGCCGCCTCGGTTCCTTGTCTCGGAATCGAACCCGCGCGGAACATCGCCGAAGTGGCTCAAGGTCGCGGAATTCCCACGCTCAATCAGTTCTTCAATTCGGCCACCGCCCGACAAATCGCCAGTGAACGCGGGCGCGCTGACCTGATCCTCGGAAACAACGTCTTCGCCCATGCGCCCGCGACCAATGATTTCGTGGCAGGCTTGGCGATATTGGTGAAACCAGCCGGCCGGATCGTGCTCGAATTCCCGTACGCGTGCGATCTGATCGAGCACCTCGAATTCGACACGATTTACCACGAGCACGTGTTTTATTTCACTTTGACGGCGTTGCTCCCGTTGTTCGATCGGCACGGCCTGGAGATTTTCGCGGTCGAGCGGCTGTCCATACACGGAGGGTCTCTCCGAATTCTAGTCGGCCCCCAAGAAGCGCATCCAATCCAACCCTCAGTTGTAACCCTGCTGGCCGAAGAGCAGGCGAAAGGGGTCAATTCTTTGGCCTATTATCAAACATTTGGCCAACGCGTCCTAGCGTTGCGGGAAACCCTCCTGGGCTTGCTGCGAGAATTGCGCTCCCAGGGACATCGAATTTGCGCCTACGGAGCCTCCGCAAAAGGCAGCACCTTGCTCAACTTCTATGGGCTCGGGCGCGACGGCTTCGACTGTCTCGATTTTGTCGTCGACCGAAGTCCAGCCAAGCAAGGGCGCCTCACTCCTGGGACCCACCTGCCTATTCTTCCCGTCGAGGAACTGATGACGCGGCATCCCCATTACGCGTTGTTGCTCACCTGGAACTTCGCCGAGGAAATCCTGCGTCAACAGGCCGCCTGGCGGGACGCTGGAGGCAAATTCATCCTTCCTATTCCGGAAGTGAAAGTCGTTTAAGCCGCATCGGGTGGGAGTCCCATGATTTTTGAACCCTCACACCTCTCGGGAGCGTGGCTGATCCAGCTCGAACCCCGGCGCGACGAACGCGGCTTGTTTTGCCGCACCTGGTGCGACCGCGAATTCTCAGCCCATTCGCTTAACACCTGCTGGCCGCAAGCCAACACAACCCGAACGTTTCGAGCCGGAACCATTCGAGGTCTCCACTGGCAGGCCGAACCTCATCCGGAGATCAAATTGGTGCGCTGCTCGGCTGGCGCCATTTGGGACGTCATTGTGGATATCCGCCCCGAATCCCCCTCCTTTGGTCGCTGGGCGGGCTTCGAACTCACCGCTGAGAATTTCCGCCAAGTCTACGTCCCCGCTGGGTTCGCTCACGGATTTCAAGCGCTTACGGACCAAGCAGAAGTCTCTTATTTGATGTCCGAATTCTATTTCCCGGAACAGTCGCGCGGTTGCCGATGGGATGACGAACAGCTCAATATTCGCTGGCCACTCCCTCCTGAGAATCTCTCGGAACGCGACCGCCATCTCCCGCGTTGGAGCGAGCTCTGAGTTCCGTCAAATAACGTAGTCGAGCGGAACATCCGGTTGGTTCCGCAGCTTGATCGCCCGGGACACCAAATCAGCCACCGTGCTGTGCTCGAGAATATTCGCGATGGCATCGCGCACCTCCTTCATAATGGATCGCAGGGGGCATTTGAGCTCATCCGGACACGAGCATTTTTCGTAGAAGCGTTCACTGATGCACCCCACCGGTGCCAGCGCGCCTTCGAGGTGTCGAATGACCTTGGCGAGGGGAATCTTGTCGGGTGGAGCCGCCAACCGGTAACCACCCGCCACACCCCGGCGGCTCTCGACAATCCCCGCCGATTTCAGGTCGAAAAGGATCTGCTCAAGAAACCGCTTCGGAATGTTCTGCTGCTCCGAGATCGCCTGAATCCGGACCACGGCCGGCCCATAATTTTCCCCCAGCACGGTCAACGCGCGGAGCGCGTATTTCCCTCGAACAGACAGCTTCATCTTCTCCCAGAATTCTAAACCCGATCGTTTCAATCAAGTTTTTCCGAATTCCCTACTAATTAACTCAACATTTGCCGTTTTGTGCTACTAACCACCAATGTTTTCGATTCTTTTTATACCCTATTGACTTACTAGTGGTTTAAAACTCTAGTTGAGCGATGACGACGATCCAGAAACGCGTGGCGAGATTACCGGAGAATCACCTCAACGCGTGGCCAACCTTGTATTTGCCCACTTACACGGCCCAACGGGAGATCACTCCGGACATTCACCCGGTGGAATCAGGTCCCTCCAGCAACGCCTCTATCTAACTAGAACTACGCGTCCCTCCCTGATGAATTCTTCCCTCGATTGGAAAGCCCACCGCCTCCTCTTAACCGCCCTTATTGGGCTCTCAGGACTGTCCGCTTCAGCCAAAGACCTCGAACTCCTCAATGTCTCCTACGACCCGACCCGGGAGTTCTATACCGACTACAATGCCGCCTTCGCTCGGCATTGGCAAAAGCAGACCGGAACGTCGGTAACTATGCAGCAATCCCACGGCGGATCCGGCAAGCAAGCCCGTAGTGTGATTGATGGATTGGCCGCCGACGTCGTGACGCTGGCCCTGGCCTACGACGTCGACGCCATCGCCGAGCGCTCTCGACTCCTTTCCAAAGACTGGCAGAAGCGTCTTCCCCACAACAGCGCCCCGTACACGTCCACCATCATTTTCCTCGTCCGCCAAGGGAATCCCAAGGGCATCAAGGATTGGGACGACCTCGTACGAGCGGGCATCGCAGTCATTACGCCCAACCCCAAGACTTCGGGCGGAGCCCGGTGGAACTATCTAGCGGCTTGGGCCTATGCGCAGAAGAAACTGGGCAAGGATGACGCCCAGGCGCTCGAATTCCTGACCCAACTCTTCAAGAACGTGCCAGTCCTGGATACGGGAGCGCGCGGCTCAACAACCACCTTCATCCAGCGGGGCATCGGGGATGTTTTAATCGCCTGGGAAAACGAAGCGTTTTTGAGTCAGAAAGAACTAGGGAAGGGTCAGTTTGAACTGGTCGCACCTTCCCTGAGCATCCTGGCGGAACCTTTGGTTGCGGTGATCGATCGAGTGACCAAACGCAAGGGCACCGAGACCGTAGCTAAGGCCTATCTCGAATATCTTTATACTGAGGTCGGGCAGGAAATCGCCGCCCAGCATTACTACCGGCCTCGGCTGGAGTCGGTCGCCCAAAAGTATGCCGCCTTCTTCCCGAAAATCGAACTCGTGACCATTGATGGCGAGTTCGGCGGTTGGGGCAAAGCGCAGAAAACCCACTTCGGCGAGGGAGGCACTTTCGACCAAATCATCGCCCGGATTGGCACCCAATAAACCTCACCCCAGCGCACCGTTCTCACCCTCCAATCTCCACCGAAGCCAAACATCTAAATCCATGAGTGTCACTTCGTCGTCAAACGTCACCACCAAGTGCCCCGTTTCAATTCGACCGTCCATCCGCCGCCGTTCCATTTCACGACTCTTGGACCCGCTCGACCGAGTCACCGCCGAGTGCAGCCGCATCCTCGCCACTGGGCATGCGCAGTTCGAAAATTCCGGCGAGGAATATGAGTTGCCCCGGTTTCGGTACGTCGGCCGACCCGGAGGCGGTGAGATGATGCGGGTGGGAATCTTCGCCACCCTCCATGGCGATGAACCGGAAGGGGCCGTCGCCTTAGTTCGATTTCTCGAGCGTTTGTCTCAGCAACCCGAATTGGGAGAAGGATTCCGAATCTTTTTCTATCCGCTGTGCAATCCCACCGGTTTCGAGGACGGAACCCGGCACGCCCGGACGGGCCGCGATCTAAATCGGGAGTTCTGGAAAGAGAGTGATCAGCCCGAAGTCCGATTTCTGGAATCGGAAATCAAGACTCACCATTTTCATGGCATCATCACCCTCCATAGCGACGACACCAGTGACGGATTATACGGATTCGTTCGCGGCGCGGTCCTGTCGGAATACTTGCTCGAACCGGCCTTGCGGGAAGCAAATCGGTTTCTACCCCGCAATCGGCAGGCCGTGATCGACGGTTTCGCGGCTCGCGAAGGCATCATTCACCAGGGTTATCCGGGCGTGTTGCAGTCAGCCCCCGAAACACCTCGATCCCCGTTCGAAATCACTTTAGAGACTCCGCAAATGGCCCCGCTCGATCGCCAGGTGGCGGCTCTGGACGGCGCCTTGGAAACCATCTTTTCCGAGTACCGCCGACTGCAGTCGATTGCCCAAAATATCTAGCGGCCGGCATGACGTTCAAGAAACCCAGTCCACTACCAGGGTTCGGCCTGACCCTTGGCTTCACTCTGTTCTACTTGAGTGCAGTCGTGCTGATTCCCCTTGGGGCGTTGGCCTGGCGGACGGCCTCGCTTTCGGGGGAGGACTTCTGGCGATTGGCAACCACGGATCGGGCGCTGGCGGCGTATTGGCTCACCTTCGGCGCCTCCTTCCTAGAGCCTGTCCCTAAAGCGACCGTTTTCGAGGGGCGGTTATATTACATGTGTAATAATTTACGGCGACAGGTGTCACTGGGATAAATTCATCGAAGGATTTGAGTCAAGTGG
>Ga0209591_10002814_pt1 | contig 20591 bp, 17 predicted proteins | sample MAT01_FD_187207 | JGI IMG/M metagenome (GOLD analysis project Ga0209591, IMG submission 187207) | Freshwater microbial communities from Lake Fryxell liftoff mats and glacier meltwater in Antarctica - MAT-01 (SPAdes) (version 2) | ecosystem: Environmental > Aquatic > Freshwater > Ice > Liftoff... | reverse complement strand
TTCGCGTTTGGTGAGTTGCCCGTCGTGGTGGTAGGCAATGTCGGGAAGTCCGGGGAGAAGGGTGGACGGGTGGACGGGTGGAGGCGCGGAGTGTGCATGAATCGCGATCGTGTTGAGGTCGGCGAGGTCAGTGGCAGTCCAGGTGGAAGCAATGCCTTCGGTGATGCGTTCTTGGGTGCTGCCCATGCGTTCTAAAACGGTGATTTGACTATCGCCAAAGCCTTTTTGGGTCAACAGTTGGGCAACGGTTGCCGGAGTCGATTGGTCTGCACTTAATACCAATAATCGCGCCTCTGGATAGAGCATCGCACTCAACAGAGCCGGATTGCGACCGCAGAGGCTGAGGGTTTCTGTGTCTGCCAGCGACCAGCCCAAACGGGCACAGGCAAGGCTAAAGGCAGAGGGAGCCGGGACGATTGTGATTTCAGCGATCGCAATCCGACGAGTCAGCGTTACGCCAATGCCGTAGCACATCGGATCACCACTTGCCAACACACACATTGCCTGCCCGCAACGCTGAATGATTTGATTCACTGAGTCTTCAATGGGGGAAGTCCAACGGATGCGCTCTCGTGTATCGTCTGAGGGCAACATTGCCAAATGACGATCGCCACCCACTATGACAGTTGCTTGAGCGAGGAGCGATCGCCCCACCAAGCTCAACCCCTCTAGCCCGTCTTCACCGATGCCAACGATGGCTAGCCATTTTTGCCTGACATCTCTGCTGCTCATGTTTTAAGGCTGCTCATGTTTTAAGAAAGGTTGGAGGAATAAAGGTATCACATCGTCTATGCTATGCTGCTGTGGCTTGAAGGTGGGAAAGTCCGGTGTGATTCCGGTACTGTGCCGCAACTGTAATGCGATTTTAGATTGGCGATTTTAGAGTTTGATTGGAAGTTGCTAGCCCAATTTCGATTCAAGGTTCAAAATCTCAAATCCAAAATTGATTGAGTCAGAATGCCAACCTCAAGCTTGTTTAAAAAACACAAGACTGTCGATTCTCTGCGTCGCACAGAGAAGGAAAAAATGCTGAATTGGTTAGCTGAACCGAATAGTTGTCCGGGTTTGTTCTATGAAACCCCGGCTCAAGATGGATTTTTAGTTCGCATCCGCACACCCGGTGGCTTGCTGAATCAGCAGCAGGGACGGGCGATCGCGGAACTTTTTACAGAACTCGCTACGGTTGTCGATCCGTGGGGTAGCGAAACGATTCAAGTCACGAATCGAGCAAACCTGCAAATTCGCTCAACTCATCCGCCGACTCCCGAAGTTTTTCAAACCTTACAAGACCTTGGCTTAGCGGCTCAAAATCCGGGTGTCGATCATCTGCGTAACGTGATGACTAGCCCCACCGCCGGGATTGACCCGCTCGAACTGATTGATACCCGTCCGCTAGTCCAAGCATTAGATACTTACATTCAGAGTCATCCAGCACTGGCTGGATTGCCCGCCAAGTTTAGCGTGGGGATTGATGGCGGCGGTGCAGTTGGCGTTGGCACTCGTTCCACTATTTTCTGGGAACACCGCTACAACGAGATTCAGCTATCGGCGGTTTTGGGTGAGCAACCAGCAAATGATTCAATCGTCCCAGCCGATGTATATTTTCGATTGGCATTGGGAGCGGATAAGCAATTGTGTAATACCTCAGTGCTGATTGAGCCAGATGACTGTGTAGCGGTGGTAGCGGCGATCGCAACGGCTTATCTGGACTATGTAAATCAGGCTGCCAAATCGCCGAAAAAACCGCGCATGAAACATCTGCTGCAAGAGTGGGGCGTGGAATACTATCTTCAGCAGGTCAATGGCTATCTTCCGCAGCCGCTTCGTCAGATGACCCATTGCCCAATGCTGTCTCCAACCAAACCCCATGGGCATCTAGGCATTCACCCTCAGCAACAACCGGGATTATCTTACATTGGCATTAGTCTGCAATTAGGGCAATTGACGGCGGCTCAACTGTTGGGGCTAGTGCAATTGTCTGAAGCGTTTGGGAGTGGTGTTCGATTAACTCCCTGGCAAACGGTGCTTCTCCCCGATATTCCCAATGAACGGGTGACTGAGGTAGTGCAAACTCTCTCACTGCTTGGATTGTCTGCATCGAGCGATCGCCCTCACTCAGCGATCGCGGCGTGTGCTGGAAAACCAGGCTGTGCAGCATCGGCAACCCATACTCAGACTGACGCGATCGCTTTGATCAATCATCTAAGCCAACAATTCACACTAAATTGTCCAGTCAACATTCATCTAACAGGCTGCAAAAAATCTTGCGCTCAACCCAGTCCGGCTGAAATCACGCTGTTGGGCACAACATTTGAACAACAGGGCGCGATCGTTGAGGGCTATCACATTTACATTGGCGATGATCAGGAATCATTAAAATATCATCTTGGCGACGCGATCGCTACTGATGTTTCATCCTTGATTGAACAACTATTGCACTTATATCAACAGCATCAAAAAACACCCAAGGAATCGTTTAGAGAATTCGCAAGCCGATATTCAATCTCAGATTTGAAATCACTGACACCTGCCTCAAAACTCGAAAATTCAACCCTTAAAACTGCATGATCGACTACATTCGCAATGGCGATGACATCTACCGAAAATCTTTTTCTATCATTCGTTCAGAAGCCAAACTGGATAGCCTTCCGGCTGATTTAGCGCATGTGGCAGTGCGGCTAATTCATGCTTGCGGCATGACGGATATTGTCCAAGATTTAGTCGCTTCGCCGGATGCAGTCCAGAGCGGACGAGACGCACTGGCATTAGGCGCACCGATTTTTTGTGATTCCCAAATGGTGGCAAATGGGATTACTCGCAAGCGGTTACCCTCAAACAATGAAATTATTTGTACGCTGAATCATCCTGATGTTCCAGCGATCGCACAGCGAATCGACAATACGCGATCGGCGGCAGCACTTGACCTATGGCAACCTCAGATGGCAGGCGCAGTGATCGCGATCGGCAATGCTCCCACTGCCTTATTTCGTCTGCTAGAACTGCTGGATCAAGGTGCGCCCAACCCGGCGCTGATTCTGGGTTTTCCGGTGGGGTTTGTCGGAGCGGCAGAATCGAAAGCCGAACTTGCAGCCAACAGTCGCGGCATCCCCTTCATCACCTTACAGGGGCGACGAGGCGGCAGCGCGATCGCGGTGGCGGCGGTGAATGCGTTAGCGAAGGAGAATGAACTATGACTGAATTAGGACGACTATACGGCTTGGGAATTGGTCCAGGCGATCCAGAATTGTTGACCTTGAAGGCACACCGAATTTTGACGACAGTTCCAGTAATCGCCTACCCAACGATGGAAAACGGCAAAGTGCTAGCACGGGCGATCGTGGCTGGGTTCATTCGTCCCGACCAGCTTGAAATTCCGATGCCGTTGCCGTTTAGCGTCGAGCGATCGTCGCAGCCTTACTACGATATTGCCGCCGAAAAAATTGCGGAACACTTGACTGCTGGTCGGGATGTGGCGGTGCTATGTGAGGGTGAGCCAATGCTGTATGGCTCGTTTATGTATCTGTTTCAGCGGTTGGCGGGGCGGTTTCCGACCGAAGTAGTGCCCGGAATTTCTTCCACGATGGCGAGTGCGGCAATGTTGGGTGCGCCCATCACCTTCCGCAATGATGTGTTGAGTATTATGCCTGCCACGTTGGATGCTGCGACTCTACGCGATCGCCTTGCAGTAGTAGATGCAGCGGTGATCATCAAGCTGGGCAGACATTTTGCCAAAGTTCGCACGATTCTCGATGAGCTAGGACTATTGGATCGTGCTCTCTACATCGAACGGGCAACCCAACCCAATCAGCGAATTGTGGCGATCGCCGAGGTTGACCCAGCCGACGTTCCCTACTGGTCATTGATTCTAATCCCTAGCCAAACTCAACCTACATGAACCCGCCTGCGATCGTTATTTTAGGAGAAGCTAGCATTCCCATTTCCCGTCAGATCCAGGCTGCACTGCCTGAAGCGCTAGTGTATGGCTTAGCAGATCGCGTTCAGTCTATAGTGATTACTTATGACAACTTTGGCGAAACTGTGCGGGAATTGTTTCAGGCTGGAACGCCCATTATTGGGGTTTGTGCAGCAGGAATTCTAATCCGTACGATCGCCCCATTACTCAGCAACAAATGGCAAGAACCGCCAGTGTTGGCGATCGCGGAAGATGGTAGTGCCGTAGTGCCATTGTTGGGTGGGTTGCAGGGTGTGAACGATTTGGCGCGTCAGATTGCAGCAGTGTTGCAGGTTGCTCCCGCGATTACGACCACCGGCGATATTCGATTTCGCACCACATTATTATCGCCGCCCCCCGGATACACCCTGGTAAATCCCGATGATGCCAAGACCTTTATTGCAGATTTGCTGGCGGGGGCAACCGTTAAACTCTTTGGTGAAGCACCCTGGCTAGAAAATAGTCGGTTGCCGATTGCAGAAGCCGGAAAACTGACGATTGAGATTATACACAAGAGTCAGTCTCAACCAACATCAACACCGAGCCAAGATTGTTTAGTGTATGAAGTCGATATCGATTGTGTCGAACCAACTCAGGGAAAACTGGCGATCGTGGGCACAGGTCCCGGATCGGCGGTATGGATGTCTCCAGAAGTCAAACAGATCTTAGAATCGGCAACGGATTGGGTCGGTTACAAAACCTATCTCGATTTGGCAGAACCCCTGCGGAAAACCCATACTACCCGCCACGAATCGGATAATCGGGTAGAACTCGATCGCGCTCGGTTCGCGTTAGATTTAGCGGCACAAAAACGAACGGTGGCGATCGTCTCCTCTGGCGATCCGGGAATCTATGCGATGGCAGCCGCCGTGTTTGAAGTGTTGGAGCGAGAGGCAAAACCGGAATGGCAGGAGATTGAGATTCAAGTCTGTCCGGGAATTTCGGCAATGCAGGCAGCCGCAGCCCAGGTAGGCGCACCGCTGGGGCATGATTTTTGCGCGATATCCCTATCTGATATCCTCAAACCTTGGGATGTGATCGCTCAGCGGATTAAAGCAGCAGCACAGGCAGATTTTGCGATCGCCTTCTACAATCCCGTCTCCAAACAGCGCACTTGGCAATTGGAAAAAGCCAAAGCCATTTTGTTAGAATTGCGATCGCCCGAAACGCCTGTTGTGCTAGCGCGCAATCTGGGTAGACCGGGGCAAACAGTGACCGTTAAACCCCTCGCTCAGTTGGCGATCGAGGATGCCGATATGCGAACCGTGATTTTGATTGGCTCCAGCAAAACCCGGATAGTACAACAGCGCCCAGGAAAGCAATGGGTGTATACGCCACGGCACTATTAGCAGCCATTATTTTGATACCTTATCTCTGAGCCAAGAAAGAGCGCTTTCTACATCTGCTACTTTTTCTCCGGTTGGAATGGGCGGGCGTTGCACCATCACCACTGGAATCTTTTGTTCTCGTGCAGCAATGATCTTGGCGTAGGTCGCATGACCGCCGCTATTTTTGCTGACGATCGCCCCAATCTTATACTGCTGTAACAGCGATCGCTCATTTTCTAGCGAGAAAGGTCCGCGATCGAGCAACAACTCGCCCGGTGGCACTAGGATATCTGGCAATGGTGGATCGATCATCCGCATCAGAAACCAGATATTCAGATGAGCAAAGGTAGAAAGTTCTTGCCGACCGATGGTCAGAAAGACCCGCTGGGCTAATCCTGGCAAAACTGTTGCGGCGGTGGCATTGCTGTCTACATCAATCCAATCATCTCCCGCTACAGGTTTCCACGCCGGACGAATCAACATCAAATGGGGAATATTTACTGCTGTAGCTGCGATCGCGGCATTAAACGAAATTTGAGCTGCAAATGGATGGGTCGCATCAATCAGTACATCAATAAGCTGTTCTTTTAGATAGTTCACTAGCCCTGAAACTCCTCCAAAGCCACCAATTCGCGTGTCTTTAAATGGCACAATAGGCTGACGAGTTCGACCTGCCAAAGAGGTCATGACTGCCACACCTGAGATTTCAGCGGTTTTAACGACTAGCTCTGTCGCATCACCCGTTCCACCCAAGATCAACACTCGTTTTCGGTTACTCATTTCACAAGCTTCCTCACTCCTTCACTGACTCCAATTGTGTGTACAGCCTACCTTTAATTCCTTTTCCCACTGATAGCGATCCTAAGCCAATGGATCTCCCCGATTGGCTGCATTGGGTTGACAGTTGCCCCAGTACAAACACATGGGCAGCAACGCACGTCGATCACTTGCCTCATGGAGCCGTTGTTTTTACACGCCATCAAACCGCAGGACGAGGACAACATGGGCGGATCTGGCATTCGCCACCGGGTGTATTAACAGCAAGTTTTGTCCTCGATTTTCCAATTGCTCAATTATCAGGGTTAAGTTTGGTCATTGGGTTAGCTGTGATTTATGCTATCGAAGATTTGCTCCCCGATCAGCGCGGCAGATTGCGCTTGAAATGGTCAAATGATGTGTTGATTGCAGGGCGCAAAGTGACAGGAATTTTGTGTGAAGCTTCTGGCGGTCGTTCTAGGCAGACACGGGTTGTCGTAGGCATTGGCATCAACCGCTGTGTTGACTTTGTTCAAGCGGGGCTGTCTTCAGAGCAGGTTGGTAAGGCGATTAGTCTACACGAAATTGCTGGTCTAGTGCCAGAGTTAGCGCTGCTGGAGCGATCGCGACATTATCTAATGCAGGTGCGAGATATTGTTGCTCAAAAATGTGACTCAACTCAATTTTTGGGAATTGTTCCCTTGTTTCCTGAACTGCATCAACGTGATGGCTTACGCGATCGCCCGATTACCCTAGAACTAAATGGAGAAGCAATTTTAGGGCAGGCGATTGGGTTTGATGATCAGGGCAGATTGTTAGTGCGATCGCCCTCAGATATCATTCGCGCTTTTACATCAGGACGGATCATTCAGTATTGAAGTCCTTTAGATCTGGGTGAGGGCTTCATGGTTTCGGCAGCATACTTTCCAAGGCAATCTGCAAATCTTGGGTTAAGTCTATAACGGCTTGTTTCGCGTTTTTTCGCCCACCTTGATAAGAGTTCCAGCGATCGGAGACCGAAATGGGTTCGCCAATTTTGAGAAATGCTTTCTGTCTCCCTAATTTAGGTCGATCAAATGGATTTCCGCCTTTAATCCGGCAAACCATATCCCAAACCAGCAGCGTTGTTTCGGCAAAGCGGTCTACAGTTGGTTTTTCGTTGACGTAGTTGCCCGTAACTGCCACAAAACTCTCCACCAGCCGCATATGCCATACGCGCAAATCTGCTTCTTCTGCCACGCGATCGGCTAGCCCTCTTTCAAGCGGTGAGCCTGTTTCGAGGTTTATGTCATCTCGATAGATGCAATCCCAACCAGCTTGCTCCAATCGGCGACAGCGATCGATCACACTGCCTCTAGGTTGCAGGTTGAAATGATCTTCTGCAACCTGTAGTGCCGCATTTAACAAAGCATTGAGTCGCGCTGAAAAGGCTTCATAGGGAGACATTGGTAACGCTGTTGAGTCAGTCCTGCTTACATCAATAATGGGTAAAGCTTTATGATAAAAGCGCCTATAAAAATCTTCCATCACCGATAGAAGGTGTTCGCCCAAACGATATAGCCGTTTATATAGAGTAGACTCATCCAATCTCTGAGCTTGGCTCATCTCTAAAGTTTCTATGCCAGTGTCTACCTCAAGTTGAGTAATAATTTTTTCCACGGCTGCCCAAGGAGGTGTGATGTATCGATATTCGATCCCAATCGGCAAGATAAAAACTTGCTCCGATCGCTCCGCCTTCATCATATCTTCCACACCCCAAAAAGCAAGCTGACTCACTCCCGGCTCCAACGGACTAATAATCTCGTTGTGCCCATTGGTAGCCCCTTCAGGCGCAGCCGCTAGGGGAAAGTCTCCGTTGGCGAAAATATCACGGGCAGTTCTCAGCCCCATTAAGTCAATCTTGCCGCGACGAATAGGAATGCCGCCCAGCCGTGGATAAAGCCAAGTTGCCCACGAACCCGCCCAAATCGGAATGCCGCGATCGTACATAAAATGAGAATGCACCGGGCGCTTAAGCGAAACTCTATGTTGTTTGGCAACCTGGGGCACCAATCTCCAAATTAACTGCCCTACACAATAGGGATCGGTGGCACTGGGATGGCGAAAAGCGAGTAAAAACCGAATCTTGCCATCCTGAAACTGGCGAAAAAGATCAACCAACGTCTCCACATTTTCCGCTTCGATTTGGCGAACCGTAGTTTGAAAGCGAATCAAAAAAGGAAATACCCAACGCACCACCCGGCGCACAAGGGGATTAAACGCAGGCGGCAGAAACTCCAAAGGGGGCTGAACGCGGGTGATAGTGTCGGTCAAAAGATTTCTCCAGAAAAGTTACGAGAGACAAAAGGAAGGTGTCGAATGCCGAAGTGCGAATGTCGAGAGACAAAAGGAAAGTGTCGAGGGACGAAGTGCGAATGTCGAGAGAGGAAGTGCGTGAGGCGAAAAGAAGATATTCGTCATTCGTCATAGTGCGTTACTGCAAAATTCGCCATTCGTAATTCGCCATTCATAATTCCTTCATCCTCCGCTCCCTTTTGCCTTATAGCCAAGCTGCTGTAAATGTTCAACAATCCTTTGCTTGTGGTCACCTTGAATTTCAAGTTCATTATCTTTGAGAGTGCCGCCTGCGCCGCACAAGTTTTTAAGTTTTTTTAGCAAGTCGGTTAGGGTATCTGGGCTTGCCTGAAACCCGCGAATTATGGTGACGGTTTTTCCTTTGCGACCTTTGCTGGAAGTTTCTACCCGTGGACTTTGCTGATTAGGAGGGAGATCCGGGACACCTCGCTGCAACGCCTCTGAGTTTTCGGAGGCACCAAATTCGCGATAGATGAATCGCTCGGTAGGATTGGGATTAGGAGTTTTCTTTTTAACCACAAGAATCTGACTAGCTGGATGGCAGGATTTCAGGCGCACTGAGAATCGTAAACTCTAGGGGATTGTTTTGAGAGCTACCAAATTTTATTTGGCTCCCTGGCATTAGCAAGACTTCCTGTTGATGCACTCGTTGCCATCGTTTATCATCCAAGGAAACCCAGGTGCCAAAGCGAGACACATCTCGGATAAAATAGGTGGCATCGTCCAGCGTTCCTTGGCTTTCTCGTCGGAGGATCATGGCGTGTTCACGAGAGGCACCCGCTTCATCTTCTCGCAAAATTAGGTCATTGTCGGTGCTTCTGCCAATGGTCATGTATCCGCCTCGAATTTGCCAGACCCGGTTATCTTGCAGCGATCGCAGGCAGGCAATGGAGGTTGATGATTCTGCGCCAATTTGAGTATGTCCGGGTGTGATGGCTGAGATCGGGGTCAGCAGTTCTCCATCAAATTCAGGATGCATATAGAGTATGGGCAATGTCCAAGCCTGCTGATTGAATTTATAAACAGTCAGCAGATGTTGGCGGGCGATCGCAACTGCCTGATCAATCGGTTTTCGCTCTGCTAAAGCTTTTGCTAGTTCCTGGATAAAACTTAGCGCCTCTTGATCGGTGATCGAGTTACGCATTCCCAATACGGCTGGCACCCCATGGTGAATTAGCACTTCAGCAAGGCTGCTGCGGGGCATGGGTTGAGATGCTTTCCCTCCGGGCATTGTGTCATCGTTGTGATAGTAATGATCGGATTGGGCACCCCAACAGGCATTAAATACCGCTAGTTTCACCTGGCATCGAGTTAATACCTGAGCCAACTCTGTGCCATTTAAGGGCATATCTGGACGGACAAACAACACCCCACCATCAGGACCCGGCATTCCATGTCCTGCATAGAACAAAACGTTGTAATGGTGGGTTTCAAGTGCCTGAATCAGTTCAATCGGAGTGGGTTGAACCAGCGTACGGACTTCACAAGGAATTTCTTTAGAACCGCCAATGCCTGAGTTGCCAGAGCTTTTCAGCACTTGTGCTAACAGGTCTGCTTCTTGCTCCAGCTTCAGCATGGGCAGGGCATCATTGCTAAGCCCCGTGCCGCTAACATCGGCTGCTTGTCCCTGAACTAACAGGATCTTGAGCGCAGTTTCAGGGCGGGAAGGCGGCAATGCAGAAACATCGCTGGTGGTGCGACTAAACAAAATGTGTTGGCTTAGGGAAATAGCTGGAGTGCCAGGGGCTTCTTGCATAATTTCCCAGGGCATGCAGATTAGCATGGGGTCACGAATTTCAATCTGCAACCGGAGCGGGTATCCCTGCCCGATCGCAATGCCGCGACTTTGATTAATGCTCACCATAATTGAGCCATCAAACAACCACTGCCACAGGCTTACGCCCAGAGTTTGCATCAATCGCGCCGACATCCCTCCCGGTTGATTGGAGTCTACGGAAATATCGGGTAGAGTGGTTTGCTCAAGCGGGTAGGGTGGCAGAGGGTGAGTGAAAAACATTTCTTGCCACAGTTGCCACAGTTGACTGAGGGAATTCGTCCAAGTGGAATTATGTAAGACAAGTCCACCAGGGTAAGGCGCTCTGGTCACATGAATTGCGAAATGCGCCGCGCCAGAAATCTGTAACGGAGTAACTGCCAAACTCAAGTAGGGGCTTTCAGGTAACGGCATTCGTAAGCAATGTAGCCCAATCCAAAATAGATAGTTTTTTTAGTATCTTTTGTAATTATTTATCGTTCTATCAGTCTAGTCGGTGTTTGGAAAGAAATTTCAGTCCTCAAGTAGTTTCTATTGGTGGGGGAAACGGTTTAACGTTTCGCTGCACAGGCACCCAGTTGTGCAGGGGTGAGGCTAATGTCGGAGGTGACCAAGGGCGCGATCGCGGTCTGTTGAATCCACCCGACATCGCCCGGTTGCCCGGAGGCATTTGCTCGATTAGCCGCCCTTCCAGCCGCAGGCAGCGAACAGACTTTAAGCTGTAGCCAACGCTGATCCGATCGCACTTGCACCGCAACCACTTCCAATACAGTCCCAACCGGAATGGCAATCAGGCGTGATAAAGGCGGACTCAATTCGGGAGCGCTGGCAGGCTGAGACTGTAGCTGGGACTCTAGTTGGGACTGAAGAAGCACTGGAGCTTGCCCCACGCCGTCAACCGCAGCCCGATTGACTAACACCCGCAATTGAGTTGTTAAAAATGGGTAGGCAGCACCATTGGGGCTACTGGGGCTAGGAGAAGCCAACCCGTCGGGACGGGGAGCGGAACTCGTAGGACTAGCAGAAGGAACGGCAGTGTTTTCGATTGCTGGAAATAGTCGAATACCAAGGCTGGGAAACAGCCAGATCAGCAGCAACCCTGCGGCTCCCAACAGGGTAAGTAAGCCCAACAGCCAGGGAAACAGACTAAGGCGCGATCGCGCTGACTTGTCAGTTTGCGACGGCTGTTTTCTTAGCTGAGTTTTGAGTGTAGAAGGATTGGCAGCAAAAGATTGGGTCGGTTGAGCTAAATGATCTGCTGTTGCTGCGATTTGCGAAACGATTTCCACGGGCATCGCCGCTAATGTTGCCAAGGATTGCGACAGTCGAAGCTCAGTCGCATCTGATAAAAATGCTGGAGTAACGCGGCAATGAACTAGCCCAACAGCGACGTTATCATGCCCATTTTGTTGATTGGCGATCGCGACTAACTGGCGCACCGCAGTTGCTACATCTAGTGTACCCTCCAGCACTGGCACTAACATCTGCCAATGTTCTTCAATTAGATCATTGTCGCTTAACCCATCCGAACACAGCAAAAACAAACACTCTTCATCTAAAATAAAGCGTTGCACGGTGGGATGCAGCATGGATGCATTCATCCCTAGTGCCTGCACCAAAGAACCCGCACTGGGCTGTCGCAGCGCATCTCGATACAGTCCACCGCCCATCCGCACTTCCCGTGATGCCAAGTCATCGTCTAGGGTAACTTGGTGGCAGCCGAGGCGGGTGATGCGATAAGCGCGACTATCTCCCACATGGGTCAGATATAGCTCGTGGCTTTGTGCGACCGCCATCACAAGTGTTGTTCCCATGCGCTGACGTTCTTGACGATGTTCGGTGTCGTTCCGCTGAACAATGGTGTCGTTTGCCGCGATCGCCGTTCGTTTTAATTCCAGCGTTAAACCAATGGGATCACTAGAGGCAGAAGATAGCAGCAGTTGTAATCGCTGCTGCACCGTGGCGATCGCTAAATTTGAGGCAATATTTCCGCCTTCATGCCCCCCAATCCCATCGCAAACCACCACAAGCGTTAGATTGGCATGATCTGGGGCTGGAGTCAGCATGACTGATTGCGTCGTGCCGCTAGCAGGGTAGCAGGCATCTTCATTTCGCTGACGGGTCGGTCCTTGATCGGTCAACGTGGCAAATTGCACGACGCGGGATTGTGATTGACTGCACACCGCGATCGCCCGATCCAGCAACCCAATCAACTGTTCGCTGCTGCTAATCCGCCCTTGCAGCATTTGGTTGCAGATTGAATCGAAAAAGGGGGCGATCGCAGACTGTGGGGCTAGCTGCGATTCCGGTAGGGAACGCACCAATTGCTGCCAAAAGGTTCCCAAATCCACCCAATTACCAGACGACGGCTGATAATCACCCACTAAGCTTAATAGGCGAATTAAAGACCCTTCTACGCGCAAATTTTCTGCCGACAACAAGCTAGCCGCTACGCCTTCCTGATTCAGCGGCTCCCATAATTGCGCCATTTGCCAGAGCCAATGAAGTTGCTGTAAAACACTAGCCTCTCTCCAAAGCGCTTCTAATTCTGGCATTAACGCTCCCGACTGCACAGCATTCCCAGTCTGAATATCAGCAGGATATATAGGAGAATTTTCTAGCAGCGCAATCACGAAACCGGGCAGTTGAGGATTAGGTAACAATGCATAAACCTGCGGCACATGCAGCCAATGCGAAACTAAACGCTGGTAGCACACCACATCATCTGGCAATTCTGCTAAGGATTCTGGCAACAACCCAGGCTTAGTGTCTAAAAAGATCTGTCCCACTTTGCAGAAATATCGCCCTGCCAGTAGTTTCCCAGGTGAAGGTAACAGCGATCGCTCAGCGATCGCCCATAAATAATGCTTAGGAAGAAAAGTTCCACATTGCAGGCAATAGCGATCGCTCTCAACGTTGGGAGCTTGACAAAGCGCATTTGAACAATAAATCGTTGCCTCAAGGCTATCCATGAAAATAGGGTTCTACTAAATCTGTTGTTTAACCTTCGTCAAGGGCGTAATTTCGCTTCCTAGCTTAGAATGACGTTCAACTTCCATATTAACTCTATGAATCAAACCACAATATAGTTGCTCTCTAATTGAAACTGTCAGCTTAAATATGTTTTTTCGTTCAGAAAAGAGGCTCTTAGAAGCTTGCTTTACTTAAATTTAACTTTTTGATAACCAGAAAACAGCTTTCAATCACGCTCTCTTAACCCTAATAAAGTATCTTAGGAGGTGGATTTCTTACTGAACACTCAACTTTCTGGAGCATAAATATGGTGTTTGACAAAGTGAAGCTTGTGTCTAACCGCTTCACGGCTATCGTGAGCGCGGCGGCTGTAACGGCAGCAGTGGTTGGTCTATCTGTAAACGCTGTAAACTCTCAGGGTGCCGTCGTCAAGGTTGATGGCTCTAGCACTGTCTTCCCCATTACCGAGAAAATTGCAGAGGCTTCCAAGAAAGCAGGTGGTGCCAATGTAACGGTGGGCATCTCTGGTACTGGTGGTGGCTTCAAGAAATTCTGCGCTGGAGACATTGACATTTCCAATGCATCTCGTCCCATTTTGAAGAAGGAAATGACTGCCTGTCAAGCTAAAGGCATCAAATATATCGAACTTCCAGTTGCTTTTGATGCACTGACTGTGGTTGTAAACCCCGGCAACACATGGGCAAAGAACCTGACCACGGCTGAATTGAAGAAAATTTGGGAGCCAACTAGCACTATCAAGAACTGGAAGGATGTTCGGGCTGGATTTCCTAACGTACCCTTGAAGTTGTATGGACCCGGCGCAGATTCCGGCACCTTCGATTATTTCACTGAAGCAATCAACGGTAAGTCCAAGTCAATTCGTAAGGACTTTACCGCTAGCGAAGACGACAATGTGTTAGTTCAAGGTGTTTCCAAAGATAAGGGTGCGTTGGGCTACTTTGGTTATGCTTACTACAAGGCGAACAAGAACCGCGTTAGAGCCGTCACCGTCAATGGTGTTGCGCCTTCTGAGCAAACGGTAGAAAACGGTAGATATACTCCGTTGTCTCGCCCTCTCTTCATCTATGTCAGCACCAACTCTGCCAAGAAGCCTGAAGTTAGAAAGTTTATTGATTATTACATCAAGAACGCAGGCAAAACGGCTGACTCCGTAGGTTATGTAGGTTTGCCTGCTAGGGCTTATCCCGTGATTGGGAAGCGATTTAGCGCTGGTAAAACTGGCACCATCTTTGGTGGAGACGAAGCGGTGGGTCTGAAAATCGATGAGCTACTAACTCGCGAATTGAAAGAGTAGTTAACGTTTAGCTAAGGGGCGCACACTAATGTTGATGTGCGTCCCTTTTGTTTGAGTAACGCGATCGCTTTAAGAGTCAGCATACTTCTTGCTGACTTTCCACTTTTTCGGCAAATATAATCATGACTGCTCATCCTCTAAAACCTTCTGGCAAGGATCTTCAATTTACTCAAAAGAAGAAAGCCCGTGAACTGAAAGAGCGTGTTATTGAGTTTATTTTATTCTTAGCAGCTTTTTCGTGCGTGGCGACGACGGTTGCCATTATGTATCTTTTGATTAGCGAATCAGTTTTGTTCTTCCAAGAAGTCTCGCTGGTTGAATTTCTAACCAGCAAAGACTGGTCGCCTTTGTTTGATCCACCAGGCTATGGAATTTTGCCGCTCGTATCAGGCACGTTAACAACCACTGCCGTTGCATTGTCGGTAGCTCTGCCGATGGGGTTAATTTCAGCTATCTATTTAAGTGAGTTTGCGGCTCCTAGTGTTCGTGAAGTGGTCAAGCCGATTTTGGAACTGCTTGCCGGGATTCCGACTGTGGTATATGGATACTTTGCTCTGCTAACCGTTATTCCTGCTTTGCAATGGCTATATCTGCCTATTGGACCTTTTTTATCCAATGTTCTTCCCAATATTTTTCCGACTGAGCTAGCTGGATTTAATATGCTGGGGGCAGGGCTGGTCATGGGTCTGATGATTACGCCGCTGATTAGCTCAATTAGCGAAGATGCGATGCGATCGGTGCCGATTAATCTCAAGGAAGGCTCCTATGCCACTGGGGCAACTCGGTTACAAACGGCATTGAAGGTTGTGCTTCCTGCGGCGGCTTCTGGGGTAATTGCGGCATTTATCTTAGGTGTTTCTCGTGCGGTCGGTGAGACGATGATTGTGGCGATCTCGGCTGGCTTGCAGCCGACGTTTACCTTCAATCCGCTAGAGTCAGCCGCGACTATCACGGCTTTCATCGTTCAAGTGAGTCTAGGTGATTTACCTCATGGAACTTTGGAGTACCAAACTATTTTTGCGGCTGGGCTAGTGTTAGTATTTGTCACTTTGGCTTTCAACGTTATTGGCTACTTTCTGACTAAACGCTTCCGCGAGACCTATTAACATGGCACAGGCAGAATTTTCTCAGAGCAATTCTCAGAGTGATTATTTACAGCAGATTCGGGCATCGGTTGCGCGGCGTGAATTAATCAGTAGGCTGTTTGGTCTGCTTGGCTTATTAGTCATTTCGATCGCCACTCTGATCTTGATAGCACTGGTTGCCCAGCTATTCGTTCAGGGGCTACCCCGGCTCAACTGGAAGTTTTTTACATCGTTTCCTAGCAGCGATTTTAATGAAGCGGGCATTTTATCCGCATGGGTTGGCTCATTGTTGGTCATGCTAACAACCATGTTTATTGCGGTTCCTTTAGGGGTTGCCGCTGGCATATATCTAGAAGAATATGCGCCAAAAAACTGGCTGGCAGCCTTAATCGAAATCAACGTTACCAATCTGGCGGGAGTTCCCTCTATCGTCTATGGGCTGTTAGCGTTAGGGCTTTTCAGTACAGTACTCAATTTAGGTGAGAGTATTTTGACGGCAGGCTTAACCCTGGCTTTGTTAATCCTGCCGATTGTGATTGTGACGACGCGAGAGGCTTTGCGGGCGATTCCGAGCAGTTTGCGAGAGGCTGCCTATGCTCTTGGAGCCAGTCGATGGCAGATGATTTGGGATCACATCTTGCCTTATTCTTCAGGTAGCATTCTCACTGGGATCATTATTGGTCTGTCACGAGCGATCGGTGAAACGGCTCCACTGATTACGATTGGAGCGTTGACCTTCATTGCATTTTTACCTCCCTCTCCGATCCAATCTCAGTTTCCGTTTATTTCATTTGAATGGCTGACGGCTCCTTTTACGGTGTTGCCCATTCAAATGTTTAATTGGGTTTCTCGACCTCAGCCAGAGTTTCAAGTGAATGCCGCTGCCGCTGGTGTCGTTCTCATTCTTTTGACTCTGACGCTGAATGCTTTTGCAATTTACTTACGTTATCGTCTTCGGAAGGGAGTCAAATGGTAGATACACGTGTGGTCAACTCGTCGGTGATGGAGCGGAAAGCGGAGGTGAAAAACCTCGACTTTTACTATGGCTCAGCTAAAGCACTTAAAAGTGTCAGCATGGTCGTTTGGGATCGCAGAGTGACGGCTTTAATTGGTCCTTCTGGCTGCGGTAAGACCACCCTTTTGCGTTGCTTTAACCGAATGCATGATTTGTATCCCGGCAATCGCTATGATGGCGAGATTTTGCTGGATGGGGTCAACATTTTAGAGAAGCAGATTGACCCGATCGAAGTCCGAATGCGAGTGAGCATGGTGTTCCAGCGCCCCAACCCGTTTCCGAAATCGATCTATGAAAATGTTGCCTATGGTTTAAGAGTGCAAGGCATTACCGAGAAAAGCTCGCTCGACGAGAAGGTAGAGAAAGCATTGCAGGGCGCGGCTTTATGGAATGAGGCGAAGGATCGGTTGAAGGAGCCTGCTTATAATTTGTCGGGTGGTCAGCAGCAGCGTTTGTGTATTGCACGGGCGATCGCCACAGAACCTAACATCGTGTTATTCGATGAGCCAACGTCTGCCCTCGACCCGATCGCCACTTCCAGCATTGAAGAACTGATGAACGAACTGAAAGAGCAAGTGACAATTTTGATTGTGACTCACAGTATGCAGCAAGCAGCACGGGTTTCAGACTACACCGCCTTCATGTATCTCGGCGAAATGGTGGAGTTTAATGAAACTAATCTGCTGTTCAACAAACCTGCCGACCAGAAAACGCAAGACTATGTCAGCGGACGATTTGGTTAATCCAACGTAGATGGGTCAAGGGTGGATTAAATGCCAAATCAGTAACCCAACCCCTCGACTCATCTGCCCTTGCTAACAATTTACTAGCAACCTGTGCTGAAACCTTCTATTCTCAAGGGTGACTATTGACACCCGGTAACCGATCATGACTTCCCCGCATATTGCCCCCTACGGCTCCTGGAAATCGCCTATCACCTCAGATCTGATTGTGGCAGGAACGATTGGACTAGGCGAAATTCGCCTCGATCGCGGAGACGTGTACTGGACAGAACAACGACCTACGGAAGCCGGACGCAATGTGGTGGTGCGCCGCACTGTAAACGGGCAATCGGATGTCACGTCAGCCCCTTTCAATGTGCGATCGCGGGTGCATGAATACGGCGGCGGTGCCTTTTTGGTGCATCAAGGTGCAGTGTATTTTTCCAACTTTGCCGACCAGCGCTTGTATCGCAAGCTTCCCGGTGGCGAACCGGTTGCCATTACCCCAGAGCAACCGTGGCGCTATGCTGACGGTGTGATCGATGCCCCGCGCAACCGGATGATTTGTGTGCGAGAAGATCACAGTAGCGCCGGAAATGGTGATGAAAATGGCGAAGGTGAAGCGGTGAATGCGATCGCCAGTTTTCGTTTAGATGGCAAAGGAGATCAGCAGATTCTCGCGTCTGACAAAGATTTTTATGCCTCGCCCTGCCTCAGTCCTGATGGATTGCAACTGGCATGGATTAGCTGGAATCATCCCAATATGCCCTGGGATGGCACAGAGCTTTGGCTAGGAACCCTCGATGCTGAGGGCATCATGACCGACTGCCACCAAATCGCGGGTGGCTTAACCGAGTCGATTTTTCAGCCCCAATGGTCGCCGGATGGGGTGCTGTATTTTGTCAGCGATCGCACAGGCTGGTGGAATCTATATCGCTGGCAAGGGGCGATCGAGCCGCTGTGTTCCATGGAAGCCGAATTTGGCTTGCCTCAATGGGTGTTTGGCATGTCTACCTATGGGTTTGAGTCGGCAGATCAAATTATTTGCACCTATACCCAGGATGGTGCTTCCTATCTTGCTAGCTTAAATCTGCACACCAAAGCGTTGGAACTAATTGAAACGCCTTATTCCGAAATTGGCAGCATTCATACCGCACCGGGAAAGGTCGTGTTCAAAGCAGGATCGGCAACTCAATCGGGTGAACTGGTGCAGCTAGATCTGACGACTCGCAAGCTAGAGGTGCTGCAAAAAACCAGCGAGTTGCAGGTTGATCCCGGTTATTTATCGGTGCCCACCGCGATCGCCTTTCCCACCGAAAACGGACTTGAGGCTTACGGCTTTTACTATCCGCCCAACAACAAAGACTTTGCTGCGCCAGAAAGTGAGCGTCCGCCATTGCTAGTCAAAAGTCACGGCGGACCGACTTCTGCCACTTCCACCATGCTCAGTCTGCGAATTCAGTATTGGACGAGTCGCGGTTTTGCGGTGCTAGATGTAAATTACGGTGGCAGCACAGGCTATGGACGCGCCTACCGGGAACGGCTGAACGGGCAATGGGGCATTGTGGATGTGGATGATTGCGCTAATGGAGCTAAATACTTGGCGGCGCAGGACAAAGTAGACGGCGATCGCCTGGTGATCGATGGCGGCAGCGCTGGCGGCTACACGACTCTCTGCGCTCTCACCTTCCGGGATGTGTTCAAAGCGGGTGCCAGTTACTATGGCGTGAGCGACTTGGAAGCGCTGGCAACTGACACGCACAAGTTTGAGTCACGCTATCTGGATAGCCTGATTGGAGCCTATCCAGAGCAAAAAAATCTGTATATCGAGCGATCGCCGATCCATTCGGTGCAACTGCTCAACTGTCCAGTGATTTTCTTTCAGGGTGACGAAGATAAAATTGTGCCCCCGAACCAAGCAGAAATGATGGTCGAAGCTCTGAAAGCGAAGGGATTGCCCGTTGCCTACGTCCTATATAAAGGAGAGCAGCATGGCTTCCGTAAAGCCGAAAACATCAAACGCACGATGGATGGTGAATTCTACTTTTATGCCAAGGTGTTTGGGTTTGAACCTGCCGATGTGATTGCACCCGTGGCGATCGCAAACCTGATCTCTCCATAGCCTAAACATTCAGTAAAAGGAATTTTCTACCGCCTTACAACAACCGTGATAATCAACCACTGCTAGGCAGTGCCAACGCATCAATTAAGCGATCGCTATTTCATGTCTAGCATCAGGACATGAAAGCCTGCTTGCACAAAATGGCGATCTCCTGTGACCACATCGGTTAAGTTTTGCTGTTGCATTACCACGAAAGAGATACAGTCGGTTAAGCCCCAGGTTTTATCGGAGCGGGATTGATAGAGTGCGAGTGCCTGCATCAGCAACTCTGTGTCAACCCTAACAACTCTAATGTTTTCGGTACAATAGCACTGTTGGATCAACTGAACTGCACCAGCCCGATTGAATGCGCTTAAGGCATTGCCAACTTCAGTAAAGATGGCTTCTGTAATCCAGACTTCGGTTGCTGCACGAATACGCGGGAAGAGTTGTTTTGCCTGGTTATGATAGTCGTCGCGAGGGTTGAGCAATGCTTGAATGAAGGCGGTGTCTAGAAACAAGCGATCGCCCATCACGACCCATTTTCCTGGTGTTTGGGTGTGCCGTAGAGATAATGGTCATGTTCGGTTGACCAGTCGGCAGGAGCTTCGACAGTTCCGGTGAGAGATTCAAGCACATCCCAGGCATTACCGGATTCTTGCAAATGCTCTTTCCGCAAGGTCAGAACTTGTTGCTGGAGATTGTCAGGCAAATCGTTCACCTGTTCAAAAATCTGTATAGTGATTGGATTACTCATTCATCCTCCTGAACAAAATTTCTAGCCGTCTCATTTCCCCTCCACGATCGCACCGTTTATTCCCTCCACGATCGCACCGCTTGTTCCCTCCACGTTCGCACAGCGTGTGCCTTGCACAATCGCAATCTCATCTTCAGTCAACCCATACAATCGATAAACGATCGCATCAATCAAGCGATCGCATCGCATCACTTATAGGTTGAGTATTTCGTTGAATTGGCATTCGGGGCGGTGCGGTGCGCCACATCAGATCAATGTCTTCGGGGGTGAGTCCGTATGCCTGGTTGACTAGATCAGAAATCTGATGCTCTAGCTGCAAAATCTCGCGGTTGCGGGTCTGCATGGGCAGGGCATAGTCGTTGTAGAGTTACTTGACTTCTTTTTGTCCTGCTACGCCGAGAGGATCGGTAGTTTTGCCTTTTTTGGGAATGCGTTTTCGCAATTCAGTGAGGAATTCG
>Ga0209591_10002813_pt1 | contig 20592 bp, 12 predicted proteins | sample MAT01_FD_187207 | JGI IMG/M metagenome (GOLD analysis project Ga0209591, IMG submission 187207) | Freshwater microbial communities from Lake Fryxell liftoff mats and glacier meltwater in Antarctica - MAT-01 (SPAdes) (version 2) | ecosystem: Environmental > Aquatic > Freshwater > Ice > Liftoff... | reverse complement strand
GTGGCAACCGGCCATCCCCACGTGCTGCGCAGCACCGCAAATGGATAGCCACGAATGAGAAGCTCTTCCGTCAATGCGGCGGGCACCAGCACGGCCAGCGCCAGCAGCACCGCACGCACGGCGTTGCCGCTCGGTGCATCCACGAAGGTGAGATGCCCACCAACGATCAACGCGGTGGTTGGAATTGCAATCGCGGCGGCGCCGGCGATCGCCGCGACGCTCAGGACGACAGGATTCCACGCGCCACGACCCAAGCCCACCACCCGCCAGCTCGACGCGTCGAAGGTTCCGATCGCATAGCGCGTCGCGACCAGCACAGCCACGCATTCGAGGGCACTACGAACCCACGGCATCGCCGCCACCGGAATGCCCATCGACACCAGCGGCACGCCAACATTCGAGGCCGCGAATCCTGCCAGCACGAACGCGATGATTCTCCACCCCGCACGCACACGGCCGGGGCTCACGTAGACGATACGGTCGAGCAGCGAGTGCGTCGTGACCGACATCGGAATCACGGCGATCTGGTTCAGACCCGCTCGACGGAGAGTGCCACCGCGTCACCGCCGCCTAGGCACAGCGTGGCGAGTCCGGTCGCAACATCGCGATCGAGCATCGCGTGCAACAACGTGACCAGTACCCGGGCACCACTGGCACCGATCGGGTGGCCGAGTGCAATTGCACCACCGTTGACGTTGACACGATCCCAGTCCCAACCCAGTTCGCGGCCATCGGCCAGCGCCTGCGAGGCAAACGCCTCGTTGGCCTCGATCAGACCGTAGTCTCCGATGGTGGTGCCCTGGCTCTTCATCAGGTTCCTGACCGCTGTGATCGGCGCGAAGAACAATTCTCTGGGGTCCACTGCGCCGGTGGCGTAGCCGCTCACACGCGCAAGAATCTTGAGTCCGTGGGCTCGTGCGACCGACTCGCTGGTGATCACGAGCGCGGCGCCGCCGTCGTTCAGCGACGAGGCGTTCCCCGCCGTGACGGAGAGTTCGCTCGCGTCGAGCTCCTTTGGTGCATCCTTCGCGAAAGACGGCCGCAGCGCCGACAGCGATTCGGCGGTCGTCTCCGCGCGTGGGCCTTCGTCGGCGGCGACGATCGTGGGCGCCTTGCGGCCGGCGATGCTCACCGGCGCAATCTCGGCGGCGAACCGACCTGCAGCCTGCGCCGCGATCGCCTTCCGATGACTGTCGGCGGCGAACGCGTCCTGATCGGCACGTGACACGACGCCCTTCATCGCGGTGTGCTCGGCGTGCCCGCCCATATGGCAGTGATAGGTGGCGCAGTACAGACCGTCGCGGATCATGCCATCGACGATCTGCTGGTCGCCCAGCTTCACACCGGCGCGCATGCCATACATGTAGTACGGAGCGTTCGACATGCTCTCCTGCCCGCCGGCGACGAGGATCGAGCGGTCACCGGCCCTGATGGCCTGGGCGGCGAGCATCACGGCCTTGAGGCCGGAGCCACAGACCTTGTTGATGGTGAGCGCCGAGGCGGTCACTGGAACGCCACCGAGCAGGGCGGCCTGACGCGCCGGGGCCTGCCCAGTGCCGGCCTGCAGCACGTGTCCCATGATCACCTCTTCGATCAGATCGACGGGCACACCACTTTCGGCGAGCGCGGCGGCGATGGCGTATCCGCCGAGCTGCGGCGCGGTAAGCGACGCGAGGCCGCCGAGGAACTTGCCGATCGGCGTTCGCTTGGCGGCGACGATGACTGGGGTATGGTCAGCGGAGGGCATCTATGGGCACGACGAGGGAGAGCGGGTGACGGCAGGCGGGACTGACCCGCAAGCTGTAAAGATAGCACCTGAGCTTCCGATGACCGTGTGACGGACTGGGTTTTTTCGGGGTGTGATTGAAAACAGAGCGGCGCACCGGAATCCCGGTGCGCCGCTTTGCTGCCCACCCGGTTTTGCTTAGAAGCGAACGCTCATGCGCGCATACGCAAAGCGACCGTTGAAGCCGAATGGTGATATACCATTGTATGGGAAGATGCCAAAGTTCGAGTTCCCCCCGTAGTTGCCGAGAAAGCCGCGCGGGTTGTCCGCCGTCGGCGCCACCGGGCTGACGCCACCCACATCATTGTTCCGATCCGGGTAGATGTCAAACAGGTTGTCGACGCCCATGGTGAACTGCAGGTTCTGGCGCAGGCGCATCCCCAGCGAAACATCGGTGATGTACTTCGCCCCGAACGTCTGATCCGGTGGCTGCCGGTTCAGCGCACCGGTGGCCGGCACCGAGACCACCGGCTGGAAGCTGGTCACTTCACCGAATCGCTGGGTACGCGCCGTCATGGTGAACTTGCTCACGTCGTGTGTTGCGCTCAGCACGAAGTTGTTGCGCGGCTGTCCACGCTCGACGCGACCACGCTCGACGCGAGAAAACAGCGCCTCGTTGAGGTTGGCAAGTGCTGGCGGTGTGACCTGCTTGAATCGGGTGATCTTGGTGTCGTTCACGCTGCCGCCGGCCGTCAGCCGGAGGATGCCGCGACGTCCGAAATCGAGGCCGTAGTTCGCCACCACATCCACACCGGTTGTCCGCGTGTCGATGGCGTTCGTGAAGAAGCGACCACCGGCGATGCCCGGCTCGCCATTGGCGGCGAGGAAACTACCCACCGCCGTCTGCAACAGGTTCTCGGAGAGCACCACCCGATCGTCGATGTCGATGCGATAGTAGTCGGCCGTGATGCTGAGGGCCTTGACCGGCTGCGACGTGAAGCCGGCACTCAGGTTGCGACTCCGCTCCGCCTTCAGCGGCTGGGCACCGAGCAGCGTCGCCACGCGGCTCGACACCGGGAAGGTGCGCACCTCAAATGGCACACCGCCGATGAAGTTGGTGGCCGTCGACGTGAACCAGCTCTGCTGCAGCGACGGCGCGCGGAAGCCCGTGGAATATCCACCGCGCACGGCGAACTGTTCAATCGGCGCAAAACGTGCGGTGACCTTGCCCATCGTCTGACTGCCGAAGTCGCTGTAGTTCTCGTAGCGCACCGCTCCGCCGATCAGCAGCATTTTTCCGAGATCGGACTCGACGTCCGCGTACAGCGACGTGTTGTTCCGCGACACGTTCGTCACGTCCGTGGGTCGGAAGCCTGGAAACACCTGCGATCCAGCGGCAGCAATTGTGGTCGTCGGCAGGCCGGTCGCTCCAATGACGCGCACACCGCCATCCTGCCACGACCCCGGCTCGCCCTGCTCGATCTGATACTGATCCTTGCGCCACTCCGCTCCGGCCGCGAGACGCACCGGGATGGTGCCCGCCTTCACTTCGCGGAAGAGGTCGAGGTTCGACGTTGCCTGACTGAAGACCAAGGTCCCCGCGTCGAACTGCGTCTTGCTGGCGGGGCCGAACGACGCATTGTTCGTGTTGCTGATCACGAAGTTGTGCGAGTTGCGACCGACCGTCTGACTGAGGTCCCACTTCCAGCCGAGCATGGTGCCCTTGAGTCCGGCCGCCGTCGAGGCGTCCCACAACGTGCTGTTGATGAACGGCAGAAATCCGTCGGGATACAGTGCGCGCACGGTGCGATCGTCGTTCGGTCGGCGCCAGAACCCAGGGGCCAATGCATCACGACGACTGGTGCCACCGAAGGCGTAGAACTCGATGTTGTCCGTCAGTTGTGCGCCGGCCGTGAACATGCCGACCAGATCCGTGGTCTGGCCATCGCCGTGGCGATTGTTGACACGATTCGCTGTCGCCTCACGTCCATCGCCAGCGAAGTACTGCACGCGCGGATCGCCCAGAGAACGATCAGTGAACTGGCGATCACGCACTTCAAAGCCGGCGTGGAAGTAACTGCCGCTGCTGTTGGCGACACCAGCGTTCGCGGCGCCCTGCCATGCGCGCCCGTCGCCGACCGCGGTGACACCCGACTGCACGCTGACCTCGGAGGCGGCGTTGCTCTTGAGCACGATGTTGATCACACCGGCGATCGCATCCGACCCGTACTGTGCTGCGGCACCATCACGCAGAATTTCGACGCGCTCGATCATGCTCGACGGAATTGCATTCAGATCGACGGCCGCCTGTCCGCGCCCCACCGTGCCGTTGACGTTGATCAACGCCGTCGTGTGCCGACGCTTGCCGTTCACGAGGACGAGCACCTGATCGGCGCCCAGCCCGCGCAGCGTCAGCGGTCGCACGGCATCGGTGCCGTCGGCGATGGCGGACCGCGGGAAGTTCACCGACGGCGCCAGCGCCTGAATCATCTGCGCTGTCTCGGTGCGCCCGGTCGCCTTCAGATCCGCGGCGCTGAACACATCAATCGCCACCGGTGATTTGGTGACCGTACGCTCCTCGGCGCGCTGCCCGGTCACGGCCACCGCTTCGAGGTTCGTGGCACTTCGCTCGAGTCGCACATCACGGCTCAGCGTCTGGCCTGCGACGATCGTGATGGCCTGCGTGTTGCTCGTGAAACCGATCTGGCGAATGCGCAGCGTGTACGCGCCTGGACGCAGCGCGATGGAGTAGCTGCCGTCGGCCTTCGTAATCGAGCCAAAGGGTGTTCCGACGAGTTGGATCGTCGCGCCGAGGATGGCGACGCCACCCTCCGAACTCGTCACCTTACCTGTCACCCGGCCGGTCGTTTGTGCGAGCAGCGGCAACGCCAGAGAGCAGAACCCCGCCAGCACGAGGCTGACGCGACGGGCGATCGAACGAGACAAAGACATGCGGCATGCTCCACCAAAAGAGTTTGGGATGGCGCGAAAGACCTTGCCTTCGATGCCACGACACCTCTCTCAGCGCATCATCGCGCCGACCAGAGAGCCCCGGGATTGGCCCCACTCCGAATGTAGCCCGGTTGTGACGTGGCGGAACGACCCACGCGGGAGCCGACCCCCGGCGCGGCTGGCGGTGACTGCGCTCGGCCGCCGCGCGGCGGTTACCCTTCGTTCAGGACCACGAATTCGTCGGTGCTGCCGGCTGACGAGACGACCCGATTCCGGCCGGCGGCCTTCGCGCTCAGCAGGCGCGCATCGGCACGATACACCAGCGCCTCCATCGTATCGGCGCGGTCCTCCGGCCACGAGGCGACTCCGATGCTCCCCGTCAGCACTGGGCGCCCCGACACGGCAGGAGCCTCGCCGAACATGTCCGGATGCGGCTCGGCGGATGCGAACTGCATCGACCCATCCAACTCCACTTTCACCTGGCTGATGGCGCGCCGGATCCGCTCCATCCGCTCGCTGGCCCTGGCCCGATCGAGCCCCGGGAGCATGACAATCAACTCCTCGCCTCCGTAGCGGCCTACGACGTCCTCGGCGCGGACGAGTCTCCTCACCGCGCGCGACACCGAGGCCAGCACCAGGTCACCGACGGCGTGGCCGAAGCGATCGTTGAACGATTTGAAGTAGTCCAGATCGATCATCGCGACCGCCAGCGCATCGCCGGTCCGCTGTGCGCGATCGAACGCCTCGCCCAGCCGCTCATCGAAGTAGCCGCGAATCATCAGCCCTGTCAGCCGATCCCGCACCGAGAGCACCCGCAGCTGCTGTACCCGACGGACGATAGTGAGGCTGAGCGCAGTGGCCACGGCCAGCAGCAGCAGGCGCCCAACCTGGTCGTCAATGTCGAAGCTCCCATACGACCCATCCGTCCATCCGGAGCTGATGCCGACTGTGGTACTCGCCCACCAGACAATGAGACTGTACTGCGTCATCGCCATCAGGCCCGTGACGAGACAAATCCTGCGATCGTACCGCAGGCAGGTCACGGCGAGGCAGAGGAAGTACACCTCGAAGACCACTCGCGAGTTGACTGCGATCTGCGGAACCCCGAGCAGGATGAACATCGCCAGGCCAGCGCTCACAAACGACACATCGAACAGCGACGCCGCGAATCCGATCCACGATCGCACCACCTCGCGCGAGGTCATCCAGTACACGAGGAGCGCCGCCGCGACGCCGGCGCTCGAGATCGTCAAGCCGATCCAGTTCTGAGTCAGCTGCGGCGCGAGGATGACCGCGCGCACCGGGATGATCAGGAGCAACAGCGCCGCAACCAGGCGATAGCGTGCGATCAGGCGTTCGCCCTTGATCCCCGCGTCGCGCAGGGCTGGATCGGTGACGCGCCAGAAGCGCGACCAGGCCGAGATACGGCGCTCCCCCGGCTCCAGCGGAAGCTCACACCCCTGATCGTCGATCGCGGCGATCCCGTTCAACGGTGTCAGGCGTTCAGAGATCCGGACCGTCATCGTAGGAAGAGCGCCGCTCATAACTCAGTCACTGGGGTCTGGGACGACAGTACGATCGGGGACGACGATCCGATCAGACAGCATAGTCAGATCGGGGAGCGCACGGGTGCGGATCTCCTCGAGCAGTCGTTCGATGAACGCACCCACTGGAACAACCTCTTGCTTGTTGCCATCAGCACCACGCGCACGGACAGCCAGCGTCCCATCGACCGCCTCTCGCCTGCCCACGACAGCGGTGTACGGGACCTTGATTAATTCACTCTCACGTATCCGATAATTCAACGTCTCGTTTCGATCATCGCAAGTCGCCCGGATGCCACGATCCCGCATCAGGGCCACCACCGCCCGCGCCTCAGTGGCGTAATCGTCGACAATCGGTACCACCCTCACCTGTTCGGGAGCCAGCCAAAGCGGGAAGGCCCCGGCGAAGTGCTCGATCAGAATGCCCATGAACCGCTCGAACGACCCGCTGATCGCACGGTGGATAACTACTGGGCGGTGGGCGGTATTGTCCTCACCCGTGTAGGTGAGGTCGAACCGGTCCGGCGCCGCGTAGTCCAGTTGGATGGTGCCGAGCTGCCATGCCCGTCCGATCGAATCCATGACGTCGAAGTCGATCTTCGGTCCGTAAAACGCCCCGTCGCCAACCTTCAACTCGTACGGCAACCCAGTGCTCTCCAGCGCCCCACGCAAGGCGGCCTCCGCGCTGTCCCACATCTCGTCACTGCCGATCCGCTGCTCCGGCCGCGTCGCGAATTTCAGCCGCGCCGACAATCCGAACGTCTTGTAGTAGCCAAGGATCATCTCGACCAGCCGATGAACCTCATCCGCGATCTGATTCTCCATCAGATAAATATGACAGTCGTCCTGCTGAAACTGCCGGACACGCGTCAGTCCCGAGAGTGCACCAGACAGCTCATTCCGATGTAACACGTCGTACGTCGAATAGCGCAACGGCAGGTCACGATACGAATGCTTCTTCGACGCAAACATCAGGTGGTGCGACGGACAGTTCATAGGCTTCAACGACAGATCGTGCTCGCCCGTCTCACTGTCCAGCACGAGGAACATGTTCTCCCTGTACTTGCCCCAGTGTCCGGAGATCTCCCACAGCGCCTTGTTGAAGAGTAGCGGTGTCCTGATCTCCCTGTACCCGTCGCGTTGCATCTCACGCAGATAGGTGTGTAACGAGTTGATCATGGACGTTCCGCGCTCGGTCCAGAACGCGGCGCCAGGCGAGAAAGGGTGGAACATGAACAGATCCAGCTCTTTGCCCAGACGACGATGGTCGCGCTTCTTCGCCTCCTCGATGCGGTGCAGGTGCTGCTCCAACTCATCCTTCTTCCAGAACGCCGTTCCGTAGATGCGCTGCAGCGACTGCCGGGTGGAATCGCCGCGCCAGTAGGCCGCGGCGACACTCTGCAACTTGAAGTGCTTGAGCCAACCGGTGTGCGGCACATGGGGCCCGCGGCAGAGATCCACGAACGGGCCATCGGTATACGTCGAGATGATTTCGTCGGCGCCGAGATCATCGATGCGCTCGAGCTTCAGCGGATCCTCGGCGAACACGGTTTTCGCGTCGTCGCGCGAGACTTCGGCGCGCACGAACGGGAGCTTGTCGGCCATCACCTTGCGCATCTCCGCCTCGAACGCCGCCAGATCCTCCGGGGTGAAGGGGGACGCCACCTCGAAGTCGTAATAGAAGCCTTCATCGATCGCGGGACCGAAGCCGATGTGTGCGTCGGGGCGCAGACGACGCACCGCCGTGGCAAGGATGTGCGCCGCGGAGTGCCGCAGGACTGGAAGGGACTCCGGGTCCTTGTCGGTGTAGACACGGAACGCGCCGCTCTCCCGCAGCGGCGTGCGCAGGTCCTGCACCGCGCCATTCACGCCGACCGCCACCGCCGCGTTCAACAGCCGTTCGCCGATGCTGCGGACGACCTCGGACGCCGGGGTGCCCCAGGGCACCTCACGGACAGCTCCGTCGGGGAGGGTCAGGTGGAGAAGTGCGGTCGCGTTGTCAGGCATGTCGAATAGGGCGCGGTAAAGCGCACGCGGCCGCAGAGTGGCGGCTGACGAGTGCTACGCTTCACGGTCACGTTCGAGCTGCGTGCAGTTCGCACGTCGCTCAGCAGAACGAAGTGAGATATACTATGGAGAGAACCCTTTGCGAAAATGCTCATGCGTTTGATGCGTCGTAAGAATCGGAGTGGGGCGCGGACCGGGAACCGATTGGGCGCGGTGGTCCTGGGTGCGCTGGCGGGCATGGCGGTCGGAATGCTCCTGGCAGACCGCGGGCTGCTGGCCGGCGCCGGGGCGCGGAAGCGGCGCACCGCGAAGCCGCCAACCGCGGATGACGAGGCGGTGCCGGAGAATTCAGTGCGGCCGCCATGGAGGGCGCGCTCGCCCCGTCGTCCCCCAAACGACGAGGCCGAGCTGGAAGCCCGCGTACTGGAAACCTTTCGGAACGATCCGATTCTGGTGGATCGGCCGATCGATATCGGTGCGATCGGCACCGGGATCATCGAACTGACAGGCTGGGTGGATGCGCCACCCGAGATCCGTCTCGCAACGACACTGACCCGCGGCACGATCGGCGTACACACCGTCGTGAACCGGCTGCTCGTGCGCCGCGGGACGCCCGAAGCCTGAGAGTGCCGCCAGCGCTGAGGCAGGCGCTGTTTTCCATGCACCGACTGTGGATCACCGCTCGCGCCCGTCCGGCCACCGCTGGGCGGGCGCCGATGTCGTTACGTTTGGCCTTCCATGACAATGACCGACGGCGCGCCGCACCCCATCCCTTCTGCTGACAGCGAGCCCGCTGACGAGCTGCCGACCACCTATCGAGCGGTCGACATCGAGTCGGCGCTGTACGCGCGCTGGCAGGCGGCCGGCACCGATGTGGCCAGTGCGGAGAGCGTCGACCGGGCCGGTGGCGCGCGCCGCCCCTACACGATCGTGATGCCGCCGCCCAACGTCACGGCGATTCTGCACGTGGGACACGGGCTGAACAATGCGGTGCAGGACGTCCTGATTCGCTGGCGCAGGATGGCTGGCGACGAAGCGCTCTGGGTGCCGGGCACCGACCACGCCGGTATCGCCACGCAAAACGTGGTGGAGAAGCAGTTGGCGGCCGAGGGATTGTCGCGTGGTGTTCTTGGCCGCGAAGCCTTTGTCGCACGGACGGAAAAATTCGTTGAAACGACTGGCGGAGAAATTCTCAACCAGTTGAAGGCGATCGGGGCCAGCGCCGACTGGTCGCGCACCGCCTACACGCTGTCGGCCCCGCTCTCGACGGCAGTCACCGAAGCGTTCGTGCGGATGTTCGAGGACGGTCTGATCTATCGCGGACACCGGGTGATCCACTGGTGTCCGCGCTGCATGACGTCACTCTCGGATGAAGAGGCGGAGTTCAACGATACGCAGGGCGCGATGTACCACATCCGCTACCGCGCGGCACACGACGCCTCACAGAGCATCACGGTGGCCACCACACGCCCGGAGACGCTGCTCGGCGATGTGGCAGTGGCGGTCAATCCCACCGACGAGCGTTATGCAGCGCTGGTGGGCAAGCTGCTGGTGTTGCCGATCAACGGTATACGGATCCCGGTCATCACCGACGATTACACCGATGCCGACTTCGGTACTGGTGCGGTGAAGATCACGCCGGCGCACGACCCGAACGACTTCGAAGTCGGCAAGCGTCACGCGCTCGACGCCCCGGTGATCATGGACGCCGAAGCACGGATGAACGGCGCCGGTGACGCCGTCGAGCGAGTGCCGGCCGATCTGCGCGGCGTGGACCGGTTCGAGGCGCGCGAACGGATCGTGAACATGCTGCGCGACAGCGGCGCGTTGGTGAAAGTGGAGCCGCATGCACACGCGGTTCGCCACTGCTACCGGTGCGATACGGTCGTCGAGCCGCGCCTGAGCGATCAGTGGTTCGTGAAGATGGCACCGTTGGCCAAACCGGCGCTGGAAGCCGTGCGTAGCGGCCGCATCCGGATCATGCCGGACCGGTGGGAGGCGGTGTACATCAACTGGCTGGAGGGCATTCGCGACTGGAACATCTCGCGACAGCTGTGGTGGGGGCACCGCGTGCCGGTGTACTACTGCGACAACTGCGGCGTGGAACCAAAGGCATCGCGCACACCGATCACGACCTGCGAGAGCTGCGGCGCCGCTGCCCGGCAGGACGAGGATGTGCTCGACACCTGGTTCTCGAGCTGGCTGTGGCCGATCTCGACGCTCGGCTGGCCCGATGAATCGGCCGCCGACCTGCGCGCGTTCTACCCTGGAGACGTGCTGGTGACCGCGCCGGAGATCCTGTTCTTCTGGGTCTCGCGCATGATCATGTCGGGATACCAATTCATGGCCGATGCACCGTTCCACACGGTGTATCTGCACGGCACGGTGCGCGACATGCAGCACCGCAAGATGTCCAAGTCGCTGGGCAACGGCATCGATCCGATGGATGTGGTGCAGCTTTACGGCGCCGACGCGCTGCGCTGGACGATGATTGCGGGCATGGGATTGGGTGTGGATGTGCTGCTGGACCCATCCGATCTCGAGAAAAGCTTTGCGCCTGGCCGCAACTTTCTCACCAAGCTGTGGAACATCGGCCGCTTTTTGTTGACCAAGGTCGGATCGGCGCCGGTGCAACCGCTGTCCGCGATTGCGCCCGAGGCGCTCACGATCGGCGATCGCTGGATTCTCGACCGGCTGGATGCGGCGATTGCGACAGCCAACGCGGCGCTGGGGCCGGTGCGTCCCGGACCGAGCGGCTGCTGGACCGTGGCTGAGCGCACGATGGGCATGCGGCTCGACGCCTACGCCGATACGGCGCGCGGTTTCGTGTGGAACGAGCTGGCCGACTGGTATCTGGAATCGGTCAAGCCGCGCCTCAGCGCCGGTGGGAGCGATGCCGACGTCGCGCGCGCCGTGCTGGTGCACGCGTTCGACAATGCACTCCGGCTGCTGCAACCGATCATCCCGTTCATCACCGAGACGCTGTGGGCCAGGCTGCCGTCGCGCGCCGACGGCGAGCCGCGAGGCGAGAGCTTCCTCTGCACGAGCGCGTGGCCGGTGGCACGTGAGCACGTCGCCGCTGATGGCGCCGCGTTCGAGTTGGTGCTGAACGCGGTGGTGGCGATTCGACAGATCCGCAATGAGTACAAGCTGAAGCCCGGCAAGGTGATTGCGGTGTCGCTTCTGCCCTCGAATGGCGACGCTCAGCATGCAATGCTGCTGACCGAGACCATCGGGTCGCTGTCGCGTGCCACGGTGACGATCGCTGAGCGTGTTGGGGGCGGGAGCACCGATGGCCCGTCGGCGCATCAGGTGCTCACCGGTGGCAGCGAAGTGGTGATCGCGCTCTCCGAACTGCGGGAGGCCGAGAGCGCCGAAGACACCGCGAAAGAGATCGCACGTCTGCGCGCCGAACTGGCGCAGACGGAAAAGCTGCTGGAGGGCGTCGTGGCGCGACTGTCGAACGAGTCGTTCACTGCGCGCGCAAAGCCCGATGTGGTGGAAGGAGCTCGCGCGCAACAGCGCGATCTGGCGGGCAAGGTCGACGCGCTGCGGCGCAAACTCGACGTCATGTGAGACAGTGGTTCACGGCGCTGATCGTGTTGGCACTGGCCGCTGCCTGCGCAACGCCGGGGCTCCCGCCGGGCGGTCCGACGGAGTCTGCGTTCCCGCGGGTGATCGCGACGAAGCCCGACACCAATTCAGTGAATGCCCGCCCGGACAAGGTGCTGCTGCGCTACGACGATGTGATCGGTGAGCAGGCAAACGGTGGCGACCTGTCGCGCAGCGTGCTGATCTCGCCGTGGGACGGTGAACCACGCGTGGAGTGGCGAAGGACGGGGATGACGATTCGCCCCAAGGGTGCCTGGCGCACCAACACGGCCTACACGATCACCGTGATTCCCGGAATCGCAGACCTCAAGGGAACGCCCAGCCCGAACGGCTATGTGCTGCGCTTCAGCACCGGGAGCAGCATCCCCACGACAGCGTTGCGCGGCGTCACGTTCGACTGGGTGCAGGGCCGCCCGTTGGCGAAAACGACGGTCCTCGCGCTCAGCGCTGCAGACACCACGCTGGCGTACCTCACGGTGTCGGATTCGAGTGGTCGCTTTGAGCTCGGCGCCGTTCCGCCAGGCACCTATCTCGTGCGGGCGATCGACGAGCGCAACCCGAACCGGCAACTCGATCCGCGCGAGCCGTGGGATACGGCGACGGTCAGCATCACGGATTCGGCGCGCACGGAACTGTACCTGTTTGTGCACGATACGATTCCAGCCCGCATCAACGACATTCGTCTGGCCGATAGCGTGACGATTGCGATCACGATGGACAAGCCGCTGATGCTCGGCACATCGCTTCCGGTGAGCGCGATTCGAGTGGTGGCACCGGATTCCACTGAGGTCGGCGTGTCGAAGGTGCTCACCGATGCTGAGGATCGCGCCGCGCGCGAGCGGGCCGACAGTCTGGCGCGCGCGACGGACACGACGCAGCGCGCGCGCGACCTCGCGGCGCCGCCGCGACGGACGATCGATCCACTGCGCAGGCGCGACACCGTGGCCACCGTGCCACCGCCGGTATCGAAGCGTGCTTCCCCGTCGCCGGGACTGGTCATCACACTCGCGGCACCGCTGAAGGCGGGTACCACCTATCGCGTGACGGTGAGCGGTGCGCGCAACCTGATGAATGTCGAGGGTACCACTTCGCGTCAGCTGACGACACCCAAGGCCATTCCGCTCGACACCACCCGCGCCGTACCCCTCGATTCGACCAAACGCGTCACGCCGCCGGTCGCGCCGCCGGTCGCGCTGCCGACGCGCCCCATTCGCCCACCCCGTTGATGCTCGCACCTCATCGCCGTATTGCCTCGTGACCCCGCGCGCCGCCGTTTTCCTCGATCGCGACGGAACCATCGTGCACGACGTGCATTACCTCTCCCGTCCGGAACAGCTCACGCTGATCGCCGGCGCCACCGAGGCGATGGTGCGCCTCTCGGAGGCCGGCCTATTACTCATCGTCGTCACGAATCAGTCCGGGATCGGGCGCGGCATGCTGACCGAGGCCGACTTCGCGCAGATCACGAGCCGGCTGGACGAGATGCTGCTGGAGCGCGGCGTACGCCTGACGGCAACGTATCACTGCCCGGACTCCCCCGACGTCCCCGAAGAGCAGTCGTGTCGCAAGCCCAGCGACCGCATGCATCGCCGCGCCGCGACCGAGCACGATCTCGATCTGAAACGGTCGTTCTACATCGGAGACATGTGGCGCGACATAGCGCCGGCGGTGACGAATGATGCGATGGGTATTCTCGTCCCGACGCCGGAGACGCCGTTTCGCGACCTCGCACGCGCCAAGGACGACGCGGTGGTGGCTACGACGCTCAGCGCCGCCGTCGATCGCGTGCTCCGCATGCACGCGCAGCGACCCTGAGCACGCCGGATGCCGACGCAACCCCGCACGCGGATTGCCGCCTTCGTCAGCGGCGGCGGATCGAACCTGCTCGCCGTTGACGACTTTCAGCGCGCCCGCGGCGACTTTGCAGCCGGTGAGGTGGTGCTGGTGGTGAGCAACAAGGCGGACTGCACTGGCCTGTCGCGCGCCAGTGAACGCGGGATTGCGACGGTCGTGCTGTCGCAGCCGGGCGACGGTGATGCGCTTCTCACGCTGCTCCGCTCGCACCAGATCGAAGTGCTGGTGCTGGCCGGCTATCTCGCACTCGTACCGGCGGCGGTGACGCGCGCCTATCGCGGTCGCATCGTGAATGTGCACCCGTCGCTGTTGCCGGCGTTCGGCGGCCCGGGGATGTACGGTCGTCGCGTACACGCCGCGGTGCTCAGCGAGGGGGCGCGGATCAGCGGTGCGACGGTGCACTTCGTGGATGAGGTGTACGATCGCGGCGCAATCATTGCCCAGTGGCCGGTGCCGGTGTTCGAAGAGGACTCGCCGGAGATCCTCGCCGCACGGATCCTGCGCGTCGAACACGCGCTGCTTCCACGAGTTGTGGAGCTGCTCTGCGCCGAATCGCTGGCGCTGGATGACGATGGCACCGTGCACGGCGCGTTCCTCACTGGCGCGCAGCCCGATGTGTTTTCGCTGCTGGACGGGTCGTCGCTGGCCACCGACCTCGATCGCGCACTCGCGAAGTGACGCGCGTTGTACACACACCCTCCCCTTCTCTCCGACGTATGCCTCGCGCACTGCTGAGCGTTTCCGATAAAGCTGGACTGGTGGACTTCGCCCGCGAACTGATCGCGCGAGACTGGGAGCTGATCTCCACCGGCGGCACCGCCAGGGCGCTGCGCGATGCGGGGTTGACGGTGGCCGACATCAGCGATGTCACCGGCTTCCCGGAGATGCTGGACGGCCGCGTGAAGACGTTGCACCCGGTGGTGCATGGTGGGCTGCTGTATCGGCGCGATCTCCCCGAGCACGTGGCGGCGGTTGCCGAACACAAGATCGATGCCATCGATCTCGTCGTCGTGAATCTCTACCCATTCCGACAGACCGCTGCACGCGCCGGCGTGTCGCCGCACGACGTGATCGAACAGATCGATATCGGCGGGCCGAGCATGCTGCGGTCGGCAGCGAAGAACTTCAGCGCCGTCACGGTGGTGTGCGATCCCGACGACTACTCGCGGGTGATCGCCGCCCTGGATGCCAGAGACGAAGAGGGTGGCATGATCCTCCGACGCGATCTGGCCGCCAAGGTGTTTGCGCACACGGCGAGTTACGACAGCGCGATCGCCGGCTGGCTGCAGAATCAGGTGGCGCCAGACGATCCCTTTCCAGCCACCCTTCCGTTGGCGTTCGAGAAGGCGCAGGGGCTGCGCTACGGAGAGAATCCCCAACAGCGCGCGGCATTCTATGTGGAACGCGCAGGAGCGGGACTGGCATCGCTGCAGCAGCTGGGCGGCAAGGAGTTGAGCTTCAACAACCTCCTCGACGTTGACGGTGCACTGATGGCGATCGAGCCGTTTGCCGAACAGGTGGCATGCGCGATCATCAAGCACACGACGCCGTGTGGACTGGCGATCGGTGCCACACCGCTGGAGGCGTACCAGAAGGCGCTGGCCTGCGATCCGACGTCGGCGTTCGGCGGCGTCGTCGCCTTTTCGGTGGCCATCGATGACGCCACGGCGGAGGCGATGTCGTCGCTCTTTCTGGAGTGCATCGTGGCTCCGGCGATCAGCGACGGCGCCGCCGAGCTGCTGGGCCGGAAGAAGAATCTGCGCGTGTTGATCGGCACCCTGCCGGCCGGCGACATCGGCGGTATGGACATCAAGCGCGTTCGCGGCGGTGTGCTGCTGCAGGATCGGATGCGGGTGCCCAAGGGGCCCATTCCGTGGACGGTCGTGACCAGGCGCGCGCCGACCGCCGCCGAGCTCACCGACCTGGCGTTCGCCTGGCGGGCATCAGCGGCGGTGAAGTCGAACGCCATCGTGCTCGCTCGCAACGGGGCGACGATCGGAATCGGCTCGGGGCAGATGTCGCGCGTGGATGCCAGCTTTCTGGCCGGCTACAAGGCCACACAGGCTGGGCATCAGACCGCCGGGGCGGCGCTCGCCTCCGACGCCTTCTTCCCCTTCCGGGATGGGGTGGACAGTGCGGCAACTGTCGGGGTCACGGCGATTGTCCAACCTGGCGGCTCAGTGCGGGACGCCGAGGTGATCGCGGCGGCCGATGAGCACGGGATCGCGATGGTCTTCACCGGCGCCCGCCTGTTCAGACACTGAGGGATGGCAGCATCCAGGTCACGTTTCCGGCCACCGTCCGCACCGCCGGCTGCGCCTGGCACTAGCCCCAGTGCCGGGGGTAGAGCGATTTTTACAGGTTGTGTTCTGAACCACCCGTCCCTTTCCAGCCGCTGATGGCCTCCTCTGCAGCTCCGATTCCGGCCCCTCGGTCGCCCACGACCGCAGCAACGACCGTGATCCATACCGATCTCGACTATCGGCCATCGTATCTGGCGGCGGGCATCGCCACGTTGGCGGTCTTCGTGCTGTACCTGATCACGCTCGCACCGTCGACCGCCATGTGGGACGCCAGCGAGTACATCGCGGCCGCCTACGTCCTGGGCATTCCGCACCCGCCGGGCAACCCGTTCTTCATTCTGATCGGCAATGTGTTCGCGCATCTGCCAATCCCCGGGGCGTCGGTGGCGGTGAAGCTGAACATGCTGGCGGCGCTCTCGAGCGCAGTTGCGGCAGGGTCGTGGTTCCTGATCACGGAGCGCGTGCTCGTCAGCTGGCTGCCGCAGAAGTGGATGCGGTGGACCGGTGCCTCGGTCGCGACGCTCATCGGTGCGACGGCGTTCACCGTCTGGAATCAGAGCGTCGTGAACGAGAAGGTGTACACGGTGTCGCTCGCGATTTTCGCCATCGTGGCCTGGCTGACCGTGACGTGGTGCGATGAGCCGGAGGGCAAGCGTGGCGACAAGCTGTTGATCCTGATCGCCTTCCTGCTCGGACTTGGCTACGCCAACCACCCCGCCGGCATGCTCCCGGGGCCGGCGGTCGGGTTGGCGATTCTCTTCCGCGCGCCCAAGACGCTGCTCAAGTGGAAGCTGTTGCTTGCGTGTGTGGCGGCGGTAATGCTCGGCATCTCGCCCTTCGCAACGCAGCCGATTCGCGCTGCGCACTTTCCAGCCATCAACGAAGGTGAACCGACGGCGTGCGCAACGGAGATCGGCGTCAGCTGTACCTTCAGCGCGGTGACGTGGGAGCGCTTCAAGTACAACTTCGATCGCGGCCAGTACGGCAAGCCAAAGCTCACCGAGCGTCAGGCGCCGATCACGGCGCAAGCCGGCATGTGGTGGCTGTACTTCAAGTGGCAGTGGCTCCGCGACGCACACGGCGAACGCAGCGGACTCCAGAATGCACTGGCAGTGGTGTTCCTCGGCCTCGGGTTGATCGGCGGCTGGGTGCACTACAAACGCGACCAGCGGAGCTTTCTCTTCTTCGGCCCGCTGATCGGTACGCTGACGATCGGGCTGATCATTTACCTGAACTTCAAGTACGGGTACTCGCAGGAGCCCGAACTGGGTGACAGTGTCGCGCGGGAAGTTCGTGATCGCGATTACTTCTACCTGTGGAGCTTCAGCGCCTGGAGCGTGTGGGCCGGGTTGGGGTTGATCTATCTCTGGGAAACCGTGGCCGGCTTCATGGGCACGGAAACGATCGAACTGGGGAAGCAGCGCTTTTCGTCGCCTACCCCACGCGCGTGGCGGGCGAGTGCACCGGTGCTGGCGCTGGCCTTCATTCCGATGCTCGGCAACTGGAGTCAGGCGAGCCGTGCCGGTCAGCGCGACACGCGTGACTTTGCTCACGATCTGCTGAACAGTGTGGAACCGTATGGTGTGCTGATCACCGTGGGAGACAACGACACATTTCCACTCTGGTATGCGCAGGAAGTGGAAGGGATTCGCAAGGATGTGCTGGTTGCCAACACATCGCTGATGAACACCGACTGGTACACGCGCCAGATGATTCGTCGCCCGATTTACGAGTACGATGCGGCGAAGGGACCAGCGTTGTATCGCAGCGGCACCTGGACCAGGCCGACGACGAAACCGCTCAACCTTACGCTGGCGCAGGCAGACAGCGTGCCGCTGTACGTGCAACTCGATTCGGCGATGGTATTCACGCAGGGCACCATTCAGGCCATCATCGACCCAAAGAATCTCAGTCAGGGTGTGCTGGAGCGGGCCGACATCCTCACGCTGTACATGATCCGCGACAACTGGGGCAAGCGCCCGATCTACTTCTCTCGCACGTCTGGTGGGTATGGCCTGTCGCTCGGACTCGGGCAGTACCTGCTCACCCAGGGCCTGGCGCGGAAGCTGCTGCCGGTGCCCCCAGGTGTGAGCGCCGACACGGCTGCGATCTCCGGTGAAGGGTTCGTCGACGTGAATCGGAGCCTCACACTCTGGAACGATGTCTTCCTTGGCCAGAAGAGCATCATCAGCCGCGGCGACTGGGTCGACAAGCCGTCAGCCGGTATTCCGGCGTTGTACGTGAGTGCAGGCATCGTGCTCGGCGACGCGCTGCGCCTCAACGGGAGAACCAGGGAAGCGGACGCAGTGGTGCTGACGGCAAAGAACATCGCCGTCGCCAGCCGGACGGTGAACTGGTTTGGTGGTGAAGCGAACATTCTCGGGGCGCCACAGGCCCCTGAGGGCGCGCTTGGACTGGATAGCGGTGCGCCGACCGCGATTCCGTTGGGCGCACCAGACGTCCCGACGGAGCCGGCGAAGTCCTCAACTCCCAAGCCAGCCGCCGGCGGCACAAAGAAGCCGTAGCTTGGCGAGGAACATGCGTCAGACGCGCCCACCGGCAGAGCAATGCCGGTGGGCGCGACTCGTGCTGGCGGCCTGTAACCCAATTTCGTCGTGCAGTCTCACGGCGCGACAACGCGCCTGCGCCGCATGAAAGCCTCTCAATACCGCGACGTCCCGAGTGCACAGATAGTGCGGTGCGCGATGGGGTACGTACATCTTTGTCGCGATGATCTTTCCTCTCTCCCCCGCTCTGACGGCGATCGCTATCCCGGCGCGGATGCCGAGCCCGTTCGATGCGAGCGCGGTGCATCCGTTGGCCCGGCGCGCCGCGGAGGCGATGCTCGCAGAACTCGAAGCGACGCGATCGGAGCGATGGGGTTTGGACGACGCAGGCGGTGGGAAGATGTTCGGCGTGCTGGCTGTTGCAGAAGCGGACGGATCGCTCGGGTATCTCCGTGCATTCTCGGGGATGCTCGGCCGCCATTGGTACGTGGACGGCTGGGTGCCGCCCGTCTTCGATCGCGCCGGCTTTGATGCCATCTGGAGCGACGGCGAGGTCGAGATGGCCAGTCTCGCCGAGGCAATCGCGGCACCGGACGACGGAATCGTCGAGCGCCGCGCACTGACAGCGATGCTGGAGCGGCAGGCGACGAAACGGGTAGCGCTTCGCGAGCAGCATTCAGCCAATCGCGCCATTCGCCGGAGTGCGCGAGCCACCAACGACGACGTGCAGACCCACCACGCGTTGGCGCAGGAGAGTCGCCGAGATGCGGCCGAACAGCGCGCGATGGAGCGCGCGCACAGTGACGAACGGTCGGTGATCGAGAGTGCGGTGGACGGCGTCGATCGCGCACGCGCCGCGCTCGTCGCAAACCGCACGGCACGATCGCGTGACCTTCTCCAACAGCTGCAGGCGACGTACGATATCGTGAACGCACGGGGCGAGGTCGTTTCGCTGGCTACGCTGTTTGCACCCGGTGATGTGCCCGGAGGCGCCGCCGACTGCGCCGCGCCAAAGCTGCTGACGTACGCCTATCGCAATCAGCTCCGCCCGCTGGCGCTGGCCGAAGTGTGGTACGGTGCGCCGCCGCTCTCCGGTGATCGCCGCGCGGGTGTGTTCTACCCAGCGTGCCGCGGCAAGTGTGGCCCGATCCTGGCACACATGCTCAGCGGCGTGCCTCACGATGAGGCGCCGGTGTTCGGTGCGTCAACGATCTCGATGGCAGAACCGGTCGTCGTGTTCGAGGACGAGTGGATCGTCATCGTGGACAAACCGGCGGGGCTGCTGTCGGTACCCGGTCGCAGCGCGACGTTGCGCGACTCGGTGCAGACACGCATGCAGGTGCGCTATCCACAGGCGACGGGGCCGCTGCTCGTGCATCGGCTCGATCTCGACACCTCCGGGCTGCTCCTGATTGCGAAAGATTCTGCCACCTACGTTGCGCTGCAGCGACTTTTTGCGCAGCGCGAGATCGTCAAGCGATACGTCGCGTGGGTCGATGGAGCGGTGGCAGGTGACGCCGGGACGATCGCCCTCCCGCTTCGCGTTGATGTGGAGGATCGGCCGCGCCAGATCCACGACGCCGTGCATGGGCGCGCGGCAGTCACCGAGTGGCGCGTTCAGGCGCGGGACGGGTCACGCACACAGGTCACCCTTCAGCCGTTGACGGGGCGCACGCATCAGCTCCGCGTTCATTGCGCCCACCCGCTGGGGTTGCGGGCGCCGATCGTTGGCGATCGGCTCTACGGCGACGCTGTGGGCGCACAGTCGGCCCGCATGTTGTTGCATGCGGAGGTGTTGTCTTTCGTGCACCCGGTCACCGGAGTTCGCATCAACGTAAAACGGCCCGCGCCTTTCTAAGCACCGCCGAGCAGTCGTGTTGTGCTTCGTCGCCTACGGAAGGCGAGGCGCGTCGATCGTGCCCTTCGGTTCGCTCGCGCCACGGTGGCACATCGCGCAGGTGGCTTTGTCGTACTCCGCGTCCAATTCCTTCACGCGGCTGAGCGAACGGTTGTTGATGTAGTCCTGCATCGTCTGCATCTGGCGCGCAATCTTCTTGTTCTTCTTGCTGTCGTCCTCGAATTTGCCG
>Ga0209591_10002812_pt1 | contig 20595 bp, 17 predicted proteins | sample MAT01_FD_187207 | JGI IMG/M metagenome (GOLD analysis project Ga0209591, IMG submission 187207) | Freshwater microbial communities from Lake Fryxell liftoff mats and glacier meltwater in Antarctica - MAT-01 (SPAdes) (version 2) | ecosystem: Environmental > Aquatic > Freshwater > Ice > Liftoff... | reverse complement strand
GCGCCATCCAACAACTCAACATGACGGCCGCGGCGGGTTCGTTGCCGGCGGGCACGTACACGGCGAGCTTAACGGTGAGCGCGACGAATTCCACCACGGGGCCGTTTACGGTAAACGTGACGTTCAATGTCGCCGGTCCGGCGTTGCAAGTGGCGGGAACGACGGCGACGTTTGCGAGCACGGCAGCGCTACCGACACCGAGCGCGCAAAACATTGCGATTACGAATGTGGGCTCGAGCGGGCTGCTGGGCGTGCAAGTGAGCGCCGTGAGCTATACCGCAGGCCAGCCCACGGGATGGTTGACGGCCTCGAATACATCGGGACCCAATAGCTCGATCAATCCGGGCGCCATCCAACAACTCAACATGACGGCCGCGGCGGGTTCGTTGCCGGCGGGCACGTACACGGCGAGCTTAACGGTGAGCGCGACGAATTCCACCACGGGGCCGTTTACGGTAAACGTGACGTTCAACGTGTTCGGACCTCGCATTGCGTTGAGCAGCACCACTGTGACGTTCACGTCGTTTGCTGCGTCACCGACGCCGCCTCCACAAAACATTGCGCTGAGCAATACTGGTTCGAGCGGGCTGCTGGGCGTGCAAGTGAGCGCCGTGAGCTATACCGCAGGCCAGCCCACGGGATGGTTGACGGCCTCGAATACATCGGGACCCAATAGCTCGATCAACCCCGGCGCCACGCAGCAAATCAGTCTGACCGTCAGTCCGAGCGCGCTTCCCAACGGCACATACACAGCAACGTTCACGGTGAGCGCCACAAACTCCAACAACGGACCGCTCACGATCACGGTCACGCTCAATCGTAGCGCACCTCCGGTTATCCAGTTCAGTCCGACGTCGCAGTCTTTCACGACTATTGTGAACGGCGCGAACCCTGCCGCGGCTTCGGTGAACGTCACTGGGGCAGGGATCACCGACGCGGTAGTCCAAGGCATCGCCTACGGCGCAGGGCAACCCACAGGGTGGCTCACGGCAACGCTGCTGAGCGCAACAATTCCAACCTCGCTCAATCTGCAAGCGACGACGGGAGCGCTTGTTCTGGGTTCGTACAACGCGACGATTACGGTTTCGTCTGCAGCAACCGGAGCCACGAACACGTTTCCCGTGACATTCGTCATCACGCCGACGCCAGCAATCAGTGTCACTTCCACTGTGGCGCTATCCGCGCTCCAAGGGCAGACAACGGCGCAGTCCATTGGCATCGGCAATTCCGGTGGCGGAACGCTGAACGGTTTGTCACTGGGTGCCATCACCTACGGCGCCGGACAACCTTCCGGTTGGCTGACGTCCGTGTTGACCAGCACCACAGCGCCGGCACAGGTGAACCTCTCGGCATCGGCCGCGGGACTCAACATCGGTGTGTACACGGCAACACTTCCCATCGCGTCATCAGCGCCAGGTGTGACAAACAGTCCACAAGTGGTGACCATCACCTTTACCGTGACGGCACCGTCGGCTCCGACCATTGCGTTGTCGGCCACGTCACTGCTATTCAACGCGCAGGCGGCCACCGATTCACCTGCGGCGCAAACCGTCAGCGTCACCAACTCGGGGTCGGGTACGCTGAACGGATTGTCAGTTGGTGCGGTGGCCTACGGTGCCGGTCAACCAACGGGGTGGCTCTCAACATCGCTGTCGGCGACCGCCGCGCCGTCATCATGGACACTCACGCCAACACTCGGCGCACTTGCGGCAGGGACGTACACCGCAACGGTCGCCATCAACTCATCGGCACCCAACGTCAGCAACAGTCCGCAAACGGTAAGTGTGATGTTTGTAGTCACCACCCCGCCCACCCTGGCAATCGGTCCTTCGTCGCTGGCGTTCAGCGCACCGGCCAATGGAGCAAATCCACCGTCACAAACCGTCAGCATTTCCAATAGCGGCGCGGGTACCGTGCAGGGACTCGCCCTCGGCACCATCACCTTTGGCGCCGGACAACCAACCGGCTGGCTCTCCGCATCGCTGAACAGCACGACCGCACCAGCAACGCTGACCCTGAATGCAACCACCGGAGCACTGGCGGTTGCTGCATACACAGCGACCATCCCGATCACCTCCACCAACGCGGCCAACACCCCGCAGTCGGTGACGGTGACATTCAACGTGACACCGGTCCCCGCCATTCTGCTGTCATCAACGGCCGTCACTTTCACGAGCAACACGGGCGGCGCATCACCGGCACAGCAGAACATCGCGGTGACGAACGGTGGCACGGAAACGCTGACGGGCCTCGTACTTGACGCCGTGGTGTATCCAGCCGGACAGCCCATCGGCTGGCTGGCGCCCACGTTGTCGAGCACCACTGCACCGGCAACGATCGGCCTGCAGGTAAACAACACCGCGTTCCCGCCAGGGAATTACACCGCCACACTCGCGGTTCGGTCGTCGGTGGCGTCCAACTCCCCGCAAACCATCACGGTCACCTACACGCTCGTGGGCACGCCCGCCATCGCCCTGTCCGCCGCGTCGCTCAACTTCGCCGCTGTTGCCGGAGGTGCCAATCCGGCGGCACAATCGGTAACCGTGACAAACAGTGGTACAGGCACGCTGAACGGGTTGGCGGTGGGCTCGGTCACCTACGGTCCAGGGGCTGCTGGTTGGCTCTCTGCCACAGCGAGCGCCACAACGGCGCCGATGACCATCACCGTGCAACCAAATCTCGGCGCGATCGCTGTCGGCACGTACGACGCAACGGTCAGCGTGACGTCAAACAACGCCAGCAACTCGCCACAACAGTTCACCGTGCGGTTGGTGGTGAGTGCGCCGGCGCCGACGAATTCCATTGTGATCACACCGGGAACGCTCATGTTGTCCATGCAGGCGCGTTCACCGTCTACGCGCACCACCACTGCACAAATCTCGAATGGTGGCACAGGCCCGCTCGCGGGACTGGCGGTCGGTACGCCGGCGTATGCCAGTGGATCCGGATGGTTGTCCGTGTCACTCGGTGGCACATCTGTGCCGACGCCCATGACGTTGCGCGGATCGACGCGCACACTCAGCGCCGGCGTCTACCAGGCAACGGTGGCTCTGAGTGCGACATCAGCGGCGACCGTGCCATTCATAGTCACGCTTGAAGTGGTGGACCTCAAAGCGTGCGAGCGCGCACTCACCGACACGACGCAGTTGAGCAGTAGCGAGCGCACACGACTCGACCAGCTGGGCAATAACGATGGCACCTACAACCTCGGCGACTATCTCGCGCTGCGTGCGCGACTGGGACTCTGACCATGAAAGAACTTCGTGAAGTAGCCGTCGCACTGATGGCGTTAAGCCTGGGTGCCTGCAGTGGCGATACAATTGCCGGTGTGGATGAGACCGACCGTCCGACCGCGAGCGTCCACCTGCGGGCCTACGACGTGCGCATTAATGCGCGTGGTGCGTACGATGGCGCACTGATGTTCGATGTGGCCGGCGCCGCCGTCGATTCCGTGACTTCGACCATCGGATCGATCATCAGTCTCGACGTGGCGTCTGACGGAAGTCTGGGCGTCACCGCGCGGGTGGTGTACACCGGCGCCTTGCACGATAACGTTGTGGCAACGCTGTGGGTGCACGACAACGCCGCCACTCCGCGCATCACGCTGCAGCAGGCTGCGGCCGGAGAATCGCTCTCCAAACTCGCGCTGGATGAATTCACGGTCACGACTACCGCACGATAAACCCCTTCGGAACAGACAATGAAGCAGAAGACGAGACTTTTCATCGCGACAGCGGCTCTGTCCCTCGCGACGTGGGCAACGGCCGCAGCAGCGGGTGCGCAATCGGTGGTGTCGAGCGTGAATGGCGGCGCCAATCCCGCGAACGAGTTCTGGACTGCGGCGTCAATTGGCTGGTTCTACACGCCGTCCACAAGTTTTACGCTGCGTGGCGTGAACACGCAGTTCTTCTCGACGGGCGGTACCGATCGCAACGTCACGATTGAACTGTTGACGGCGCCGAGGTTTGATGGAGGGATGTTGTTGACAAGTGGGACGTTTCATACGTCCGCAGCGCGCGGTGGCTTTGGCGGGGCCACGTTTGGCAGCACGTTCGATCTGATTGCCAACACGCAGTACTTTCTCGGTTTCCGCAACATGGCGCCGCAAAGCGCTGGTGATTTCAATCTTGTGCCGGAGTCGGCGCTGTTGCGGGCGAACTACACCGGTGACGCGGGCGCCATGATTTTCAGTTCGTTGCGATTCGATTTCGAGGATGATGGTGAGTATGCACTCGAGTTGACCGATGGCACGTCAACGCAGCCGATGTTGCAGTTTGTCGGGTTGAATGCGGTGACCACGGTGCCGGAGCCGGGAACGGTAGTCCTCTTCGGGATGGGCCTAGTGATTGTCACGTTCGCGCGGCGGCGGCGCAGATAGGCGGGCCGCGACGGCTGCTGCGATACGCGAACATCTGCACCTGCCGCCAGGGCGAGTGCAACAGACAACTGCAATCAACTACAACAACGAAGTGCAACGGCGAAGTGCAACAGCATAGTTGTCTGTCCGGTTCACGGACATTGCGGGAGCACGGATCACGCCGATCTACTCAAGCGCGGTCCGAGACACGTTGTGGTCCGCGTCATGCAGTTGTCGATTTCCGCCCACATCGTGCGGCCGGCAGGCCTCGGATGCTGCCGGTTTGCATCGCGCCCCTCCCGCTTCCTAGCGCGCCTGCGATTGAATTCGCCGCGTCAGGTCAATAGCCTCCGGAGTCTCGAACTCAGGACGGAGCGTTTGGCAATGCGGAAAGCGCTGTTGTTCCTTAGCCTGGTGTTGCCAGTCGGGTGCCTGGGCAGCGACCCTGTTGCCACGCTCGACGGCACGTACACGCTCCGCTCCGACAACGGCGCCGCGCTTCCCTACACCGTCTCGCAAACGGCGGGGACCAAGGTGGTCCTGCTGAACGACGCGTACACCATTTTTCAGGGAATGACCTTTCACAACTGGGCCATCTTCGCACGACCGCGAACGGGCAGTCAACAATGGACAACCAGACGACCGCCGGGAGTTTCGGGCTGGAGGGCAACTCGCTCAAATTTCGTAGCGCTCCGGAGGGACGCTCGCGTCGCCAACCCGTGGGGCAACACGTTCTCCGTCATGAGGTCGGTATTAGGTACGTCAGGATAGGAAATTCGACCGGGGTCGGTCGAGTCTTCGGCGAACATACGGGTCGGGGTCGGTCGAGTATTAGGCGAGCATACGGCGCGATCGCCGACCACGCGAAGGGCCGCCGAGTGCGCGGCGGCCTGGTCTCCGCCCGCCTCCGCGCCTCGGTGGCCGTCCGGACGGCATTTCACGTGGGCGCCCGGTCGCAGCGGGGACCGATCGGATCTGACGCGCACGCCGAGCGTCCCCCAACGCCCCGGTGGGTCTGACGCGCACGCCGAACGTCCCCCAACGCCCCGGTGGGTCTGACGCGCACGCCGAACGGCCCCGCACGTGGGCGCGGGGCGTCGAGGTGAGACTCAGTGGGCCGGAAGGGCCGCTGCGGGGTCGTCGCGTGGCGCCCTAGGCGCCCGTGCGGGCCTTCGGACTTGTCCGACCGATAGGTCACGGCCTTCGTGGCCCGGTCATGCGTCAGTCGGTCCAGCGCGACGGGATTCCGCGCGCAGTAGCGCGCGAGCCGGGTCGCCAAGGCGCGGTCATCCTCCGACACCCAGACGGCCATGTGCACGTGGAACCCCGCGTGCCGCCACGTGGGCATCCCGGCGGCCTGCTCCTCGTCGAAGAGGGCCAGCCGCACGAACAGCCGCAAACACGGCGCGGCGGAACGCCTCAGTCAACCGCGCCGTGTCATGGGCGGGCCATGCGACGAACGTTCCGTCGCGTCGAAAGCCGCCGTCGGTGACGAGCAGGTGCAGGTGCGGATGCCAGTTGGCCCGCGAGCCGTGCGTCTGCAGGCACGCGACGATGCCGACGGCGAGCTCGCGCTGACCCGTGCGCGGCGGATGGCCGCCGTGACGGTGCGAGCGGCGACGCGGGCGATCTCGCCGAGCAGACGGCGGCGATAGAGGCAATAGGCGCGCAGCCGCTTGGGGATGGTGAGCACGACCTGTCGGTGCGGCGTCTGACGGTCACCGTGCCCCCGGCACTGACAATCTTCGGGGAAATGCTGGTGATCGCTCTCGCTGGGGCGTGTCGGACCTGAGGGATTCGCGGTTCTCCAAACGACGTGTCCACGGCACTGACTGTCTCACACGCCAGTTTGCGGCGCGACGACAACTCAACGTGAGAATGAATTGGCGTCGCTACGTCCCTACATTGAATCCTCTTGCGGCAGTGTCGGGGCAGGGGATCAACAGCGCGGGCGATAGCGCTTGTGTGCCGATGCCGACCCTACGGGATTACGACGGTGTATGACATGACGCTTCTCCTGATGCCTCGCATAACGTATCGCAACGCCCCCGCTGCAGCGTTGCGGGCGTTGCCACTTGCGGCGTGCGGTGGCGAGGAAAAGATCACCGCACCACCTCTACCAGATCCTCAGGTGACCGTAACCTTGGTGGTGGTGGCGCCCACCACTGCCACGCTGTTGGAAGGGGACTCGGTCGACCTGCGCGCCACCGGTACGCTCTCCAACGGGTCGAGCAGCACAACCAGGGACGCCTGGAGTTCAGGCGCGCCGACCGTCGTATCAGTCTCGTCGGGACACCTGACCGCGTTGAGCGCCGGTGAGGCCACGATCACGATTATTGCCGTACCGCGCGGGACAACCCACTACGAAGTGCCGGCGATGGAATGGCGGCGCAGAAAGGGCAGCCCGATCCGCGGGCGCGTGACGGCGCTCAACGAAGTCGGTGGTTTCGTGCGGCAGAGTGCATGGCGCTGGGTAACGACAGACGCGAGTACCATGCCGACGCGCTCCGATCGCACGCCGCCGCAGCCATGAGGCCGTCGCCTCGCAGTCTGCGCGTGGTTCATGACGACCCCAGCCTGCCCGTCGCCTCGCCAGTCGAGTCGCGCGAGCCCGCACCGGATGCCAGTGTTTCGCGTGCGTTGCGGGACCTGCTCGATCGATTCGACAGCTTCATTCGTCGCACGGCGGCTCGGCACGGACTAACCGGACACGATATCGACGATGTAGTGCAGGAACTGCGCATACGCATCTGGAAGTCGTTCGGCACGGCCGAACTGATCCGGCGTGCGAATCCCACGTACATGTATCGGGTGGCGGTGTCGGCGTCGCTCGACATCATCCGGCATCGACGTACGCCAAAGGCATCGGCCGAATCGTTGCACACGATACATCCCGGAGCACTGATCGATGCGCGCACCAGCGCCGATGCGGCGCTGGCCGCAGACGAACTGGCGCGCGCGGTGCACGACGCGCTGGCGTTGTTGGCCGAGTCACGGCGCAGCGTGGTCCGGATGCATTTGGCCGGCTACGACCGATCCGAGATCGCCGAGTTGCTCGGATGGACCGAAGGCAAGACTCGCAATCTGCTGTATCGAGGCCTCGACGACCTGCGAGCGATCCTTGCGTCGCGCGGCATTACGAAGGAGAGCAACACACGATGAACGACGAACGTCTGCGCGACGCCTATGAGCGGGGACTGCCCAGTGGCGACGGCCGCCCACCGCTCGACGATCTGGCGGCGGAACGCCTGCGTGCACTGATCGAGCGCGAGGGAAGTGAAGCGGACCGGCTGCACACGATTGATGCGCAGCTCTCCACAGCCGAAGGACGGCGGGAACTCGAGATCGCGTGGGCCGCGGCGCGGGCGGCGCGACCACGGCAAACGCGCAGTGCGATCTGGGCTGTCGCGGCGAGCGTCGTCATGACGCTTGGCGCGGCGGGCATGTGGTGGACCACCCGCGACGGGACAATCATGTTGCGCGGTCAGACATCACCGATCACGCTGGTCGCGCCCGTGTCGTCCGGCGAGCGCAGTGGTGTGTCGCGTGACGTCGTCTCGCGATTCATCTGGCGCGCGCTGCCGGAGGCCGATCGCTACAGGCTGGTTGTGGTGGATACGGCGGGCAATGAGGTGTTCGCGATGGAAACACGTGATACGGTGGTCACGATTCCGGACACGGTTCGACTGGAGGCCGGGCGTGAGTACCTCTGGTGGGTGCAAGCCTCCACGCGTTCAGGCGCGTCGATTACCGCTGTGACGCAACGCGTGCGGATCGACACGCCGTAGCCCGCGCAGCCACAGCACCGGGCGCGTCAGCGTTGTGGCTGACGTCGAAGCGCGTCGTTGTCACCGCTTAGCGCGACCAGGGGACCGGTGCCAGCGATGGCGCACGCAGCGGCACGCGCATGCTGCCATCACCGACAATGGAAAAGCTGCCCCAGTCGGCAATGCCGACGCCGTCGCGAATCGCCGACTGCTTTGCCACGCGCAACGCGTCGTCAACGCGCGCGCCGGTTGCCAACGCGGCGTAGAAACGGTCGACGAACGGCACCACGCTGCGGTCGCCGATCGACCAGTGCGTGGCGACAACCGCGCGCGCGCCCGCCTCAAGCAGCGGCGCGGTCAGGCCGCGCATCCCTTCGCCACCAAGCACCTGTCCGTCCGACGACCGACACGTGGAGAGCATGACCAGCGGTCCGCGCAGGTCGAGCTGGGCGATCTGCCCGGGGCCGATGAAGCCATCGACATCGCGCGTGGAGGCAAGGGCCAACGCGGTACCGACCTGGCTCTCAGGGTCCACCAGCGAGTGCGCGGCGATGTGCACAACGCCCACGTGGCTGAAGTCGGTACTGAGAAACGCCTGTGCGGTGGCCTCGGCCCCCAAACGCACCACGCTGGACTGGCCATATCGGGCAACACGCGTGGCCTCAGCTCCGGAGTGGGGCAAACGAGGGAGCCGCATGTCGGCAAAAAGCGCAGCGTCGATCGTGCGCCTTTCCGCGATGGGTGCCGGTGCGGAACCGCGGGAATATCGCGGATCGCCAAAGGCGACCACCTGCGTTCCCGCGGAGCGTACGGCGGCGCGCACCGCGAGCAAGACCGTCGCCGACGGTGTGGTCGAGATGGTCGCGCGCTCAAGCGCGAACTGCCCGTTGGGAAGTCGAAGCGCGTCGAAGGGCATGCGATGCAGCGCCCCGTCGGGAGAGATCACGAGGCGGGTGATCGCGGCGGGCAGCGCGTCGAAGACCGGGGCCAGCAGCGCCCGTCCGAGTCGATCACTGACGGCCCGAGGCTCGATACCGCTCGCGGCTATTCGGGTAAAGCGCGCGATGTCGTCGCTGAGCACAGCGGCCGCCGGCATCTCGCGATGTACGACCGCGTCGCGCGTCACGATGATCGCTACGGTCGGTGCATCACCCACGCCCAGCGAATACGCGACGAACGCTTCGTCACCCGCCAATGCTCGCTGCAATCCGGTGACCGTCGCAATAGGCGCTCGACCGCCGTCCCAACGCAACGCGCGCATGACGGCCGTACTGTCCGTGAGGATGGCGGCGGCCCGCAGCGTACGTTCGGCGATATCGCGCGCGCGCACCTCCTCGATGAGCAACAGGGCGTCGGGCGTGCGATCCCGGGCCACCAGTTGCGCGACGAGATCAGGAAAGACGCCGCGCAAGCCACCCCAGTTGTTGCCGAGTTGTGCGAGCGACGCCGTGAAGCCGGCGTTGGACGGTCGCTGCCGCCAGCTATCCAGCGCGCGAGTTACGCCTGCCAAGGCAGAGTCAGCGACCGCCATCCGGTTGGCGCGTAGTGCGACCTGCGCCTCGCGCGCGGCAACGGAAATGGCGATCGCACCGCGCTCACCCCGCCGCCAAGCCTGAGCCGCCAGCGTGCTGCGCAACAGCGAATCTGCGACCGTCAATCTCCCGCGGCGCATCGCGATAGCGGCCAGCAGGACCGCCTGTTCGTTTCGCCAGGCGTCTGTTGTGCGCGCAATTCCGTTTGTGATTGCGATCGTACCCTCGGCACTGTCGAGTTGTCCCAGGCGTATCTGCACAGCGGCACGCGCCGAAAGGCTGGGGATGGCGTTCAGCGGCAGTCCGGCAGCAATGAACGCCTGATGCGCTTCCGCGTACCGCAACGACGCGCCCTGCAGGTCGCCGGCGAACTCCAACGCCGCCGCTTCGAATCCTAACGAGTTCGCCAAACCCCAGCGGTCGCCGCGTCGCCGGTGTGACTCGGCGGCGCGGGCCGCGTAACGACGCGCCTGACCCGCATCGCCCAGTTGCAGGTACAGTTCCGCCAAACCGGACTGTGCCCACGCCTCGACCGATTCGAATCGGGTGACACGCGCCGAGCGGACGGCCTGCTCTAGCAGCTCACGCGCGCTGGCAAAGGAATACCGTCGCTGCTCGACATAGCCAAACCATTGGCTCGCGAGCGCCGTTCCGATCTCGAATCGCGCGTGGGTGAAATGCTGCAACGCAAGACGTGCAGAGGCGGATGCAGAAATCAGGTATCCTCGTCGCTCGGCGGCCTGCGCCTCTGCCAACCGACACGTGCCGGCAACACGCCAGACGCCGATCCGTTCCGCGAGCAGGCTCCCCGCCACGATGCGTCGAAAGCCTGTCGTGTCCCCGGACTGCTCGTCAATGGTGCCCGTGGAGCAGAGCCGACTGGCGCTGTCCTGCGCAGTCGGCTCGTCGAGCAGTGCCCACCATTGTGCCAACAGCGAAAGCCCGACCTTCAACCCCTGCGACCGCAGGCGCAGTTGCGACAAGCCAACCGTCGCCTCCGCCTCGATAGCACGCAGGTTGGCGGCCCGCGCAATGGCACGCGCCGCCTCGAAGAGGCTGTCCGCACGGAGCGGATCACTGCCCAGCGCGCGCCACTGTGCCATTCCCGCCAGCGCCATCGCCCGCCAACCCGCATCCGCCTCCGCGTCGCTGACCGTCGTCATCAGTCGCCGGTACACGGAGTCCGCCGCCTCGTAGCGGTAGCGGCTTCGCTCGAAGGTCGCGACGGCCAGCAGAGCCTGTGGCGCGCGAGGACGCTGTCGCAGCGTGGTGTGCCACGCCCGTTCGACGGCCATGCCGCCGTCAAGATCGATGGCCACCTGGATCTCGCGCACGATGCGCAGCGGCTCGGGCACGGTCGAGCCTTGCGCGAGCACCGCGACCGCCAACCAATGCAGTATCATGACCGGAATCCCGAAGCGAGATGACGCAGACCACTCAGGATTCTCCGGCGCAGCGAGCCTCGCGTCAAGGGGCGCCGTGCAAGGGTGCTGACCACCGTCACGTCGCGCCCTGAGCAGCGGGCACCAAAGTGTGCTGTGACGTTCGGCGCAGAAGCCTAAGTGGTTCCCGAGCCAAATACCTACTCGCTGGTGGCGGCTGGCCTCGCGGCCCAGCACCGCAAATTGTAGAGCGTATGTCAAACGGCACGTTCGTTGTCTCGGTGCCAGACCCGGAACGTAGACGTGGGACCGCAGCACCATTCGTGAGAATGTATCGGCGGCTCGACCTTTATTCGCGTGCCGGTTATCTGATGAGATCGTTCCCTACGTTGGTCGAACGCGAGTTCGAATTCGCGAGCATCGGGAGCAAAGAGTTTCGGTATCTGCGACCGTTCGGGTTGCGCGGAGTTGTTCGAGCCGCGAACGACCGGATACTTGTCGGCGATGGTGATCGGTTCGAAGTGCGGCGACCTGTGCGACGACGGGACGCCGTCGTCCGAACTCGCGGGTGCAGCGCGGTGTGGAGTAGGACGGAGGCGCGTGCTACGGGATGGTCGCGCGCGCAGGAGCATGTTCGCGGCGAGACGGCGGGGCGCACTCGGCGTCAATCCGGGCTATTGAACCGTATCGACGCGAGGAGGACATTCCGCCGCCGTTCAACGCGCCACCCGGAGGCGGCGCGTTGCTGATCTGGCGTCGACCGGTTCCTTCGCCCCATCCCACGTGCGGGTCACGCGTCCCGCTCATTTACTGCTCCACCTCACGCCGCCCCAACGCCGCTGGCGCCGCCACCCGTCCACTCGCCCCGGCCAACACCAACAACGTCAAGACGTACGGAATAGCCAGAATCAATTGATAGGGCACCGCCGTCCACCCCATCGATTGCACGAGCGTTTGCAGCGCGTTCGCCGCACCAAACAACACCGCCGCTGCCGCCACACCCAGCGGACGCCAGCGGCCCAGTACCACAATCGCAATCGCAATAAACCCACGCCCAGCCGACATCCCTTCGACAAACGTGCCGGCCTGCGCCAGCACGAGCGTGGCTCCGGCAATGCCGGCCATCGCACCGGCGAACAGCACGGCGCACGCCTGCACCATACGTGGTCGAACACCCGCCGCAATCGCGGCTTCGGGCGACTCGCCCACCGCACGCAGCGCCAGTCCGCTGTGCGTGCGCGCCATCCACCACGCGACCGCCGGAACGAGCACGTACAAGGCATACGTCACGACCGGCTGCGCAAAGAACGCCTGGCCCACCAGCGGCAGCGCACTCAAGCCAGGAATGGCCACGGCCGCAATCGTCGGTGTCGACAACCCAACACCCGCCGCACCAAACAGGCTTCGAAAGAGCGTACCGGTCATGCCGAGCGCCAGCAAATTGGTGGCGGTGCCGGTGATGATCTGGTCGGCGCGCAGCCATACCGTAAACAGCGCAAACACACACGCCACCAAAACTCCCGCTGCCGCGCCAACGGCAAACCCCGCCGCCGGGCCAGCAATCCCCGCCCCGACGGTTCCACCCAAGGCGCCGGCAAGGATGGCGCCTTCCAGCCCGATGTTGATCACGCCCGCGCGCTCGCTGACGCACTCACCGATCGCCGCAAAGGCCAGCGGTGTAGCAAAGCGCACAGTCGCCGCAAGGAATTCGCCGGTGGCATCGCCGCCCGCGGCCAGCTCGAGACTCAACATCACGAGCTCGTTGCCAACCGCTGCCCAGCACGCGATTGCCACCGATCAGCGGCCACCAGCATCAAGATCAGCGCTGCCTCGACAACACTCACCACCACACTCGGCACGGCCGCATCACGCTGCATCGCACCAGCACCAGCCTCCAACGCGCCGAACAACAATGCCGTCGCCAATACGCCAAGCGGGTTGAGTCGCGCCAACAGCGCCACGGCAATCGCAGTGTAACCATAGCCCGGCGAAAAATTTTCGTACAACGCATACGTCACGCCGGTTAGCTCAACGCTTCCCGCCAAACCGGCCAGCGCGCCACTTATCAGGAACGCCACCATCGCGGTGCGAGACACATCAATCTTTCCCGCGCTCGCCGCGGCCAACGGATTGGCACCAACCGCGCGCAACCGAAAGCCGCTCGCCGTCGCACGCAGCCACCACCAGAGCCCAAGGGCCAACGCCACCGCGACCACGGCACCGACATGAATGCGCGTAGTCGGAATGACAATGGGCAGCTGTTGGGATAGCGGCAACGATGCCGACTGCGGATTGATACGCGTAGGTTCTTGCAGCGGCCCGCGCACCAGCCACCCGGTGATGTTGATCGCCACGAAGTTGAGCATGATCGTGCTGATCACTTCAAGCACGCCGTACCGTTTGCGCAATGCCGCCGCGATCCACGCCCAGCCAGCACCAGCTATGGCGCCAGCCGCCAGCATCACGGGGATCGCGATCACCCCTGGGGTAGCCCTAAGCGCCACTCCCACCGCCGTTGCCGCGCACGCACCAACCAGCAGCTGCCCCTCAGCGCCGATGTTCAGTAGCCCGGCGCGAAAGGCCAATGCGACCGCCAATCCCGACAGCGCCAACGGAACAGACCGCACGATCGTCGACGACAGCGCGTAACCCGAACCGGCCGCACCGCGCGCCAATGCTGCAAGCGCCGGCCCCGGCGAGTGACCCGTAAGCAGCAGCAGCATCACCAACACCAGCACCGCGCCACCAGCAAATACCAGCACAGGAAGCAGCGCGGTGACTGCAGATTTCACCTTCGCGTGCATGCTCATTCTCACAACGCTCCCAGCATGGCGCGGCCAATGGCATCGCGGTCCCGCGGCACTTCCGTGAGTGTCCCGTTGAACATGACCAACACGCGATCGGCCAACAACAATACTTCATCGAGGTCGCTGGAATACATCAGCACGGCCGCACCGCCGTCGCGGGCCTCTCGCAACGCCGAGTGCACGGCTGCTGTGGCTTGAAAGTCGAGGCCGCGCGAGGGATTCTCGACTATCAACGCGTCGGGCGTATTCGCCAGCTCACGGCCCAACACCAGCTTCTGTTGATTGCCGCCCGAGAGCGTGCGCACGATCGCGCTCGGACCGTCGGTGCGCACATCGCGCGCGGCAATGATCTGCTCTGTGTCATGACGAACCGTGGCCCACGGGATGCGGCCATGTCGTGCCCCCGCGCCACGCAACGCAACGTTCTCATCCACGGGCGCATCGAGCATCAATGCGTCGCGGTGTCGGTCTTCGGGTACAAAGCCCAGTCGTGCCGGCGCCAGAATCGTGCCACGCTGCGGCATCAGTCTGCCGGCCAGGAGCCTCAGTAGCTCATGTTGACCACCCCCCTCGACAGCGGCAATGCCCACCAACTCCGCACGTCGCACGCCAAGCGTGACACCACGCACGCGCTCGGCCCCGCGCGCATCGGTGTAGTACACATCATTGGTGCGCAACACGTCGCGTTCCGCATCCGAAGGTTTTACATCTGTGCGCTCCGCGTCTGTGCGCTCTGCAGCCGTGCGTTCTGCATCTGTGCGTTCCGGGTCTGCGCGTACTGCAGACGTGCGTTCTGCATCTGTGCGCTCCACATCGCTGCGTTCCGAAGCCGTGCGTTCTTCAGTCGCGCGTTTTGCAGCAGCGCGCTCCGTATCCGTGCGGGTCGTAGACTCCGCGCGCTTACCAATGTCACCACCCACCAAGCGAACGCTGTTGTCCTCGGTACCAACCATCGCCCTGCGCAGATCGTCTTGCGTGGTGTCTCCCGCCCGCGCAGCCAGCACGGTTCTTCCGCGACGCAACACGGTGACGTCGTCGGCAATCGAGAGCGCATCGCGCAGCTTGTGTGTGATGAGTACGACCGCATGACCATCGCTAGCAAACGTTCGCAACCACTGCAACAGATCGGCCGCTTCGGCAGGCGCGAGCACGGCCGTTGGCTCGTCGAGAATGAGCAGCGACACGTCGCGCGCCAACGCTTTGACAATCTCGCAGCGTTGCTGTGCGCCAACGCTGAGCGTGTTCACGATCGCCAACGGGTCGAGCGTCAATCCGGCGCGTGTTGCGACCTCGCCAACGCGTTCAGCGGCCTGCTGCGGACGAAAGACACCGCGTCCACCGAGTGCCACATTTTCGGCGACCGTCATGGCCGGTACGAGCGTAAAATGCTGATGCACCATGCCAATGCCCAACGCCAGCGCGGCGGCCGGTGAGGCAATCGCTGTTGGCTTGTCGCGCACCAGAATGCTGCCTTGGTCTGGCGTGAGTAACCCGAAGGCCACGCGCATCAAGGTGGTTTTGCCCGCACCGTTCTCACCCAGCAGCGCGTGCACCGTGCCCGGCCGTACGTGGAGTGATGCATCGTGAAGCGCGCCCACCGCGCCAAAGCGGTGCGTGACGCCGCGCAGCGAGAGCAGTGAGGGTGCCCCCGCGCCGCTCGTGGTCACGACCCCGTGGGCAGGTGCAAGAAGCTCCACGGCACACCAAAGCGCTGCTCGATCCACGCGCCGAGTGCTTGCACGCCCAGCGTCTCCGTGGCGTAGTGACCGGCGTAGAGAATCAACAGATCTTCTTCTTGCGCTTCGACGGTCGTGTGGTGCGGTCCTTCGCCGGTGATGAACGTGTCGATGCCGCGCGCGCGTGCTTCGCGCAATGTGTCTGACGACGCACCGCCACCCGTTATCAGCGCCCAGCGGCGGCATCGACGACCCTGTGCCGGAACGGAGGTTCGCACCGTGCCGCCATAGCGTGCCACAACGGCGCGCGTGCGCTCCAGCACATCGGTCGCGTCGATATCCGTTTCGCCGGCAACGGAGATATCGATGCCCTTGAAGTTTCCAAAGCCACTCGACGGGGTGAGGCCAATGGCGTTGGCCAACAGCACATTGTTGCCCATCGTCGCGTGTGCATCCAACGGCAAGTGAGTGCTATAGACTGCGATATTGTTGGCGATCAGTGTGCGCTGCTTCTGATACGCCATGCCCACCACCGGTTGCAGACCGCCCCAGAACAAGCCGTGATGCACGATGAGCAAGTCGGCGCCCAGGACAGCCGCTTCGGCGATCGTGGCCATCGACGCATCGACCGCAACCGCGACCCGCGTGACGTGTCCGTCGTTGGCGATCTGGAGCCCGTTCAAGGCACCGGGATAGTCCGGGATGCTTGACGTCCGTAACTCGGCGTCGAGCGCTGCAACGATGTCATCTAGGGCGAAGCGCGGAGCGATCAGATCAGACTCGTGAACGGATGTTGTCGATGGCATGGTCGGGAGTACAAGACGACACCGAAGCATCGCACGCAGCAGCGTGCGAGACGGTGTCAGGGCCTGATCGGCTTCGCGGCGTCGGTTCCGGCAAGGATGCTATCGAGCGCGTGAAAGCTTCCCGCTTTGATCATGAGCGCGACGGTGTCGGATAAATCAATCGCCTGCACCGGAATGCGCGCAACCAATTGCGGATTCAGCACGAGACGTACCACGTCGTCTTTTACACCGAGGTTGAGCACGCGACCAACGAATGTCCCCGCCTTCACTTCTTTGCCGATGCTGAGAAATACCTTGGCCATATCAATCGCCACGCTGCCAAGGATTACGTCAGGTGCGATGGCATTTTGATTGGCGTTAGTGCCTATCGCATAGATCTTTTTCTCTTTTGCGGCCTGAAAGATGCCAAGTCCCGCTGCATCGGCGTTCTGAAAAATGATGTCGGCCCCGCGTGCAATCTGCGCGAGTGCCTGCTCTTTTCCGGCGCTCGCGTCGTCCCAATTTCCAATGTAGGACGTGATCACCTTGACCTTCGGATTGACCGACAGTGCGCCCCGCTCGAACGCCAGAAAACTCGCTTTTACCGGCGGTAACTCTGTGCCGCCGATCAAGCCGAGTGTATTGGTTTTGGTGGTTGCGCCCGCAATGATCCCCGCCTGATACGACGCTTCTTCGAACGCAAAGCTGATACCGGCGACGTTCTTCGCGGTCACTCGCCCCGACGTGATAACATAGATCGTGTTGGGGTACGACGGTGCGACACGCACGGCGGCGTCCTGGAACTCAAAACCGTGACCGAAGACGAGGGTTTTCCCCTGCGCCCCATACTGCCGGAAGTTCTCCTCGAACTCGGCGGGTGTTTTGGTCTGGATATGTGAGATCTGCGCGCCAAGTGAATCGCGAAGGGTAACCAGTCCCTCGTAGGCGAGTGAGTTCCAGCCCTGGTCGGCGATCGACCCAGGGGTCAGCAAGGCCGCGGTAAAGGCCGGTTTTGCTGCGCTGGAATCGGACGGTGTCCGTCCCTTGTCGGCGTTTTTACCGCAGGCGGCCGCTGCCAGACAAAAGAGCGTCGTAAGCAGGGAATTTCGTGAACATGCGATAAAAGACGTCGTATGGCGCATTAGTGTCTCTTTTGTGGTTTTATAGGAGCGCTACTGGTCGAGTTTAACGCCGAGTAGGTCGAGAACCCGCTCGAGGTCATCGTTGGAGAAGAACGCAATTCGTACCTCTCCGCGATCCCGTGCGGTGAGTTGAATGTTGACCGTCGTTTGCAGCTTCTTCCGGAGGAGCTCTTCCAGACGCCGCACTTCCGCGGACGACGCGCCGGCGGGGACTGCGGCCGCGGCGGCCGTCGAGGCGGCGGATTTCCGTCCCGTCGTGGCGGGCTTGGCGCGTCCGGCCTGCACGCGGCGTTCGACTTCACGGACCGAGTAGCCGTTGGCTACGGTTTCGCGCGCGAGGTCCGTGATGGCGCGCTCCGTGACCAGCGGTAAGAGGGCGCGCGCGTGGCCAGCTGACAGCTGCTTCTCCTGCAGAAAACGACGGACGGCCGCCGGCAGTTGCCGCAAACGCAGCGCGTTGGCGACGGTCGACCTATCCTTGCCGACCACGTCGGCCACCTCTTGTTGCGAGAGCGCGAACTCTTCCATGAGCCGATGATAGCCCTCGGCTTCTTCTATAGGATCGAGATCGGCGCGTTGCAAATTTTCGACCATTGCCAGCGTCAGCAGCGTTTGGTCGTCGGTCTCGCGCACAATGGCAGGAATCTCGTTCCAGCCCAGGCGAGTCGCAGCGCGGAAGCGACGCTCACCGGCGATCAGTTCGTAGCCATTGCCGTTGGGAGCGGGTCGCACCGTGATCGGCTGCAGCAACCCGCTCACTCTCAGACTCGACTCGAGGTCGGCGAGATCTTCGGGGTTGAACTCGTTCCTTGGCTGATATGGATTGGCGCGGATCTGCGAGATCGGGATCGTACGGAACGCGCTCTGCGGTGTTTGTTCGGCCGACTGTTTTCTCGAACTTTCTGACGCATCAGCGATCGGTGCGGGTTCGCGACCAACGTCGCGCCGAGCAAGCAGTGCGTCGAGCCCTCTGCCAAGTCGGCGAGGTGTTTCAGGCGGGTTCATTCGACGGTCTCGGGAGTGTGCGCGACGTGTGTCTGGGTTTCGGCCGAGCGGTCTCGGGTGAGCAGTTCCCGAGCGACCGCCATATATGCTTGGGCTCCTACCGAAGCGATGTCATATACCACGATCGGCTTGCCAAAGCTTGGCGCTTCGGCCAACCGAATGTTGCGCGGAATGACCGTCTCGAAGACGCGGTCGCCGAAGTGTTCGCGCGCATCGGTGGCAACCTGTCTCGAAAGATTGAGGCGATTGTCGTACATCGTCAGGAGCACGCTGTCCACGTGCAGTCCAGGATTGAGCGACTCTTGCACGCGGTTGACGGTGGCCATCAATTGCGAGAGCCCTTCCAAGGCGAAGTACTCACATTGCAGCGGAATGATCAGCGCGTCGGCGGCCACGAGCATGTTGAGCGTGATGAGTGTCAGTGACGGAGGGCAGTCGATCAAGATGTAATCGTACCGGTCGCGAATCGTCTCGAGCACCTGCTTCATTTTCATGACGCGTGCTTCGTCGTCGACCAGTTCCACTTCTGCGCCGGCCAAGTCTGGCGTGGCCGGCATCATATCCAGGTGCTTGAACTGCACGCCTTTCAGGATAGCATCGTCAGCGCTGGCCTCGCCAAGCAGGACATCATAGGTAGTAGCAGTGAAGCCGTCTCGGCCCAGTCCGCATCCACTGGTGGCGTTGCCCTGTGGGTCGGCGTCGATAAGGAGGACGCGCGCTTCGGCGACGGCGAGCGATGCCGCGAGGTTCACGGCGGTGGTGGTCTTACCGACTCCACCTTTCTGGTTGGCGATGGCGAGGATGCGTCCCACGGTCAGTGTCGGTGCGGAGGGAGGGCGGAACTGGGCGGGCGAGCGGTGGCAGCTCGCGTGTTGCGAAGTATATGGTTCACTTTCGCCACTGACTATGCGCAATGTCTCAATTCGGCTCTATCCACACGTTTCACGTGGAACAGTGTTGGAAACTCCCCAGCCTCTAGACGAGGTGAGCTATTCGCAGAGAAAAACGCCGCGTCCGACTAGCGGATGACGGCGTTTCACGTGGAACACTGGGGATAACGCCCAAAAATGTGGGCTACTTTATACCCTTCTCAAATCGCCAGCGCGTACTCACACTGACCGACACGGTGTTCATGCCCTCGCTGATCGGCGTCGGAGCACTCGACGCATCGGCCATCTTGGACATAGCCAGCATGGGACGCGGGTCTGGCCGTTCGAATTCGTTGATGTTGAGTTCAATGAGTTCGCCCAAAGTCCCCCCTGCCCCGCGCGCCGCGATCTCCGCCTGACGACGGGCCGATTCAACCGCTTGCGTGAGCGCGGCGTCCCGGGCCTTGGAGTTGTCCTTCACCAAGAAGTCGAGACCCGCGACACGGTTGGCGCCGTTGGTGAGTCCCGCGTCGATGATGAGGCCGGTTTGATCGAGCTTGTCGGTCGTGACCTGCACAATGTTGCTGACTTGGTAACCATCGATCACGACGCGCTCAAGCTTTTGGTCATAGCGCTGAATCGGCGCCACGTTGTAGCCCAATGTCGTGATCTGCGTGGCCGCAACGCCCAGCGCTCGGATAGCCGCGAGAATGGCTGCCTGCTTCTTGTTGTTTTCGGCGGCGGCCACGGCCGCCGTCTTGGCCTGCGTTTCGACGCCGACCTGAACACGAGCCCGATCGGGCGCCACCTGCACCTCGCCGCGAGCCGACACCGAGATCTGCGGCAGCGGAGACGGCGGCGCAACCTGCGCTATCGCTCGGCTCGCCGCGCCGAACATCAAAATCCCGGCCGCCATGCTCGCGCCCGCAAACCATCGGCGTCCCGAGTATTGCATCTCGTTCGCCACCGAACGTCCCATCGTTCGATGCCTAATCTGTTGGTGCGCTTGTCTCGCCATTCTATGATCTCCGATAGAGGTTCGCCTACCCTGATGAGACACTCAAGAGGTACAGACTTGCACAACATACCCCTGAATGCGTCAGGCGCTTCGCTCAGTACGTCGCGGCGCGATGTCGCGAACGTAGTCAGCAAAGACGAATCGGTTTCGGCACACCTGGAAGAAGTCAGTTGCGCTCACTAAGCAGGTAATGCTAAAGACATCAGAGTGACACCATACGCTCACTATTAAGCCACACCTCCAAGTTTCGTGTCA
>Ga0209591_10002807_pt1 | contig 20614 bp, 17 predicted proteins | sample MAT01_FD_187207 | JGI IMG/M metagenome (GOLD analysis project Ga0209591, IMG submission 187207) | Freshwater microbial communities from Lake Fryxell liftoff mats and glacier meltwater in Antarctica - MAT-01 (SPAdes) (version 2) | ecosystem: Environmental > Aquatic > Freshwater > Ice > Liftoff... | reverse complement strand
AACAAATGTTCAACTTTTTACAGATAGAAATACGTTTAATTTTGAAAATAACACCAATAATTTTACACTAACAGATACCATTCAATTTAATCAAATACAACGTTCAATTAGAAAACCTTTTGTGTTTAACTCCTCAATTAATATAGAAGCGAATAAAACAAAAAGTTATATCTCCAATAAATTAAACATGAATTTTACTTCTGATAATGATTTTAGTTCGGTGCAATTTAACAAAGATGGCTTTAACCAACAGTTGTTGAATAAAACAAAAGAATTTTCTAACAATTTCAATTGGATACCTAGATTAAAAGGTAAAAATATTTTAAATGTTGGAATCAATTCTAGCTATAATAATATGCCTCAAACGCTGGATGTGTTTTCGGGTTTAGAGCCAGCTATTTTAAACGGTGGAGTGGCGTACAACGCTGTTCAACAATTTGCTGAAACACCTACTTTTTTTAATCATATTTCAGCTGCTTATTTAATTCCAGGAATTATTCGTCAAGAATACCAAATAGGTATTGTTAATGAATGGCAGGAACTGAAATCTTTACTTAATCTTACGCAAATAGATAGCAGCATTACTAAATACACCGGAGATGTTGGTAACAATTTAAATTGGAGAAGAAACAAAGCTTTTTTTACACCTAAATACTCTTTTAAAAATAATAAATGGCAAATTATTAGTTCTCTACCTTTAATTTGGCAGACTATTCATTATATTCAATCGGAATATCAATTAGACAATTCAAGTCGTAGATTCTTTTTTAATCCAAAGGCAAGTATTCGGTACGATTTAAATGCCGAAGACTATTTAGAAACAGACTATCAATTTAGCAATAGTTTGGGCAATATCTCAGGTATATATAGGGGATTGATACTTAATAACTATCAAACTTTAAATCGAAATAATGCAGAATTACAGGAGAAAAAAATATCAAGCACTGGTATAAAGTATAATTTCCAAAGAGCGCGAATTTTACTATTTATGAAAGCAGGTGTGAATTATAGTAAGGTTACTGCCAATACTATTTTATCAAGTACAATTACTAATAATATTCAATCTACTGTGTTATTACCTTTTGAAAACGACCAAAGTAAAATTAGTTTCGACGCATCTATTAAAAAGTACATTTTTAAAATAAAGGGAAATTTATCATTTAGTAGTGTATTTCAGCGCAGTTTTTTTAATCAATTTATCAATGGTCAAAAATTATCATTCAATAACGATGCCATCGTATTTGAAGGAGGAATAGATGGAAAAATAGGGGAAGTTTTTACTTTAAATTATTCAGCTAATTTAAATTTAAGTAGCAGTGAACAAAACAACAATTTAAATAATACTCCAAGTATAGCAAATAAATTTAGCAGACTGAATCAATATTTTAACTGGGGTTATTCTCCCTCAAGTAAACTATTTTTTAATTTTAGAGGAACCCATATACATGTTTCTCAACAGAATCAACCTAAAATTAACTATTTATTTATGGATGCTAGTTTGCGCTATAAAATAACAAAATTAAAAATGGACTTTTCTATAGAAGCAACTAATTTATTAAATATTCAAGAGTATAAAATATTTAATGTAACCTCTAATCAATTTTCTGTAAATAGCTTTGAGCTAAGAAATAGAATGATAATTGCAAGGGCAACTTTTAATTTTTAAAAATTTGCTATTGTTATATTGAAAACAATTCTATAAATTGATATATGAAACCTCAAATACCTGTTTCTTCTAAGCGTATTAGAATGCAGTTAAAGTACGACCTCATCGGAAAAGATTCCTACAGAGGTATAACTTTAAGCTATGCATATTTAGCAAACCAAATTGGCCATTTTGCTTTGGCATTTGCTCCAGCCTCTGGTATTTATTTAATATTGAAACATTGCTGGCCTAACCTTGCTTTTCCTGGTTTATGGGCAGGCATTGGCATGGCATTATTGTGGATTGGATTTGAGGTTTACAATATTTTGGAACAACTTAAAGAAGGGAAAGGTCAAAATGGTAAATATGTATTTACGCCCGACAATAAAAATATTGTTCAAGATACCGCAATTGATATGGGATATTTTATATTCGGTGGATTGAGTTTTGCTGCCGGTAGCACCACCGAAATTTGGTGGTTATCTATATTGCCCTTGAGTTTACTTATTTTTTTACTCTTTGTATCTCGCTCTTGGTATATTACAAAAATTTGTCAGCAAACTGCTGAGTATCCATATCAACTAAGGTTAAGTCAGTGGAATCAATTAATTACAAAAGAAGCAAAAACAGCAATTCAAAAATATTATAGCAACAATAAAACCGGCAAACATCTTTTGGTATATGGTAAGCAAGGCAGTGGCAAAACTGCAATAGCTGTTGCACTAGCCAATGAACAATCGATTAAGTGTAATGCTTGTTTATATACTACTGGAACAAAACTGCTTACTGCTTTATATGATACTGATGATACTATCTTAAAAACCAATCCCTTTGCTTTATGTACCTGGCGTACAGCTGATTGTTTAGTTGTAGATGATATTAATCCTGGTGATCCTGTTGCCGATGAAACTATTACAGCTTATTTATTTCAACAACATTTGAATGCGTTAAAAGAAAATAAGGAGTCCTTAATCAAAGGCAATATTATTTGGGTTTTAGGTAATGCTGGCAATAAAAATATACAAAACAATTGGCATGAAATGTTGCTATCAATTGGTGTATCGGCTGAGAATATTATTGAAATACAAATGGGAATTACCTAAGGAAGAATATAGTTTTCATGGGCAAAACTAATTAGATGAGGAAGACTATTAACATTAAACCTTTTGTATAACGGTAGTATTCTTTTTTCCACTCCAGATTTACTCAAGTCTAATTTTGCAGCTATTTCTTTTATAGTCAAACCTTTTGATACAAATTGTAAAACTTCTTTTTCTTTATTCGAAATGGCATAATGTTCAAACAAGGATTTGTTTAATTCATCTTCAAATTCATTTTTCTCAGGTCCGTAAGCAGCATACCGAATAACTTTTCCAAAACGTAAATCACGGTTTACTTGAAACCTACCTATTGCTTCTTTAACAGATCCATCTTCTTCTACACTATAAATGGCCAACTTAATTTGCATGGGTACCAAGCTTGCATTTTTATGAATTTTTCTTGCCTCAAAAGAGAAACTGTATTGCAACATATCCTGTTTTTTCGAAAGGATGAATTTAATAGCTTTATCATTTAAATCAAACGAAAAGGGAGCATGTAAGGGATCAGTTTGACTCATAATGGTTAATAAATCAATTTCTTGGTCATTGTACCCTAAAGTTTCTTCCCAACCATCAGTATAAATTAGCCTATTTTCTTTGAAAGAATAAATATAAACTGCTTCTTCAGGAAATCTTTTAATTGCCCGTTTGAATTCCATGTATTGTTCGCTTGAAGGATCAATTGGTGTTGTTGTAAGCTGTTTTCTTGTATAATCTGGCAATTGGTTTTTAAAATACATTCTTCAGGCTCTTTTTTGATAGCTAATTCTTTAAAACTACGTAAAGACGTAGTTTTTTGTGTGAATATGAATAATAAATTTACAAAAGAAATATCATTCACCTGCTTTTTAGCAACTAATGGTAAATCAGAGCCCTGTTTTTAATATCCAATATTGTTAAAACGACTATTATTTAGAGGGGTTTTGCGAAAAAAAGAACTATTGGGGGATAGTTACTAACTAGGTCACATTCTGGAAGGGGTGTGACCTTTTTGCTTTTTTATGTAGTTTTAGGATTGTATTTTGCTATAATAAAACCTGCAGTCACATCAAGCAGATCACCCGAATAATTTCTGCCCTGCGCACTTCCATAATCCCAAAACTTGCAATTATGAATAGAGTATTCTTGCAATAAAATCCAATGGGTACCAATGGCACCATTTTGAGGGAACTCTGGTTCTGGCCTTGGTATATAATTATCGGGATAGGCATCTGTACAGCCTGCAATCATCCTCCAACTATTCACCAGCATACATACATAAGTATGGTTTTTAGTTATTGCTTGTAGAACGATAGATCTTTCTGCTTCATCAAACGGAAAAACAGTTGTTTCAACAAAATCATTTCCTATTACCTCTGTTGTAAAACCAAATTCATGAAATAATCTTTCTTGTGATGCCATACTCATGCCCGACCATAAGGCGTCATTTTCTAAATGCGCTTCATTACTGTAAGGCTTGTAATAAAATGGTAGGATACTAAAAATATTGGCCAAAGTGAGCATGTAAAGCATTTCTACCGAATGGGGCAACTTACTATCTAATATCCCCCAATTCTGTTTAAGATCAGCCTTAAGCCCTCTTGTTATTGCCTCTGCTATTTCTTGTGTTACAGGGTATTGGTTGCTCCCTTTATTAGTAACACCTGTATTATAAAGGCTTTTAATAAACTGCTCAAACCCTTGCGGGTTTTCATTAATGTAACAATAACTAAAAGAGTAAAATCCACAAAAGTCTGTGTAATGGGTTTGACATAAAAGCTCGGGATGCTTTATCATATCCTTAATATGCTCTTCAACTTCTTCCTGTTTTAGCCCATAATGATTACCATTTACCACAGGTATCTGTGTAAACAATTGTCCACCAAAAAGACTACGGATAAAATGTATTAATTTTTGCCACCAGCTCATAAAAGTCGTAATAAAATATTGAATATCTTCTAAAGATCATTTAATAAATGATTACAAAATATTTTTTTTAAATCATACTCTATAACAAATAGCATTAATATTCATGCCGGCACCAACAGAAGCAAACAACACAATATCTCCAGGTGCTAATTGATGCTCACTAAGTTCACCGCGATTTACCAAATCATACAAAGTAGGAATGGTAGCAACTGAACTATTACCAAATTTGTGAATACTCATTGGCATTATATTGTGTGGAATTTCTTTTATACCGTATAATTTAAACAATGCTTTTATAAATCCCTCATCCATTTTTTCGTTAGCTTGATGCAAAAAGAATTTTTTCACATCGGTTACTTGTAATCCACATTTATCTAGACAAGATTTTATTGCTAATGGCACGTTTTTAATTGCGTACTCATATACTTTACGACCTTTCATTTTAATAAAACGAACTGATGGATCGGCATTAGGGTAATAAGATTTACCCATTGTAATATATCCTACTCCTTCAACACAATGACTTTGCATACTTTGTGCCATTATACCTTTACTGTTTTCATTTCCCTCAATTCCTTCAATAATTGTAGCACCTGCGCCATCACTAAAAATCATGCTATCCCGATCGTAAGGATCAATCACCCTACTTAAAGTTTCGGTACCAATTACTAAACATTTCTTCGCCAATCCTGCTTTAATAAATGCATCTGCTTGCGTTACGCCTAAAATCCAACCCGGACAACCAAATAAAACATCATAAGCCACGCAATTTGGATTTTTAATTCCCAATCCACTTTTTATTCTAGAAGCCAATGAAGGGACTGCATCGGTTTGAATGGTATTTTTGAGTATATCACCAAAATTTTGAGCAACAATAATTTGGTCGAGGGTTTCAGGATCTACACCAGCATTATCAATTGCATGTTTTGCTGCAATCAATCCCATATCAGATGCGGTAAATTCATTACCTACATACCTTCGCTCTTCAATACCAGTAATGTCTTTAAATTTTTCAATAATTTCTGGAGAGGGTATTGCAATTTTTTCATGGTCTTCTGCATAAAAAACCTGTTCAGTAAATTCCTTATTATTTTTTATATGCGGAGGAATATAACTACCAGTTCCAGTGATAACAGTTCGCAAAAAAGTCATTATTCAATAATTTGTATTAACTCAAATGTAAGCATAAATAAAAAAGGATGGCTTGGCCATCCCTTAAAAGTTATAAAACTAACAACTGTTTATATATATTGGTCGCCTTTATTACGTTTTACTTCGGCTACATATTCTTTAATTGCCTGTTCTTTTTCTTTTTTACAGATTAGCAATACATCATCTGTATCAACCACTATAAAATCATCAAGCCCTTGTAATACAAGTAATTTATCGTGAGATGCAGAAACCATGCATTTAGTAGCATCAATTACAATTACATTAGGAGACGCAACAGCATTGCCTAAATAATCTTTTTCTAAATTATCATAAGCACTGTTCCAAGTTCCTAAATCGCTCCAGCCAAAAGAAGAAGGAATTACATATACATTATCTGCTTTTTCCATAATGGCAAAATCAATAGAAACATTGGTGCATAAAGGATAAATTCTATTGATCGCTTCTTTTTCGGTAGGGGTATTAAAGTGCGCTTTTTCTGCATCAAACAATTCGTACATTTCTGGTTGATATTGTTCAAAAGCTTTCATTACATTTTTAACTTGCCAAACAAAAATACCCGCATTCCAAAGAAAATCTCCACTGGCTAAAAAGGTTTTTGCTAGTTCTAAATTGGGCTTTTCGGTAAAAGTCTTTACCTTATAAATTCCGTCAGCTACCTGCATTGGTTCATGCTGTATATAGCCGTATCCTGTATTTGGGTGAGTTGGTTTAATTCCTAATGTTACCAACGATTTTATATGTTCAACAAAAGATAGCGCCTCAGCAGTAATTTTTTTAAAATTATCGGTATCAAGAATCATATGATCACTTGGAGCAACAATCAAAGAAGCTTCAGGATCTATTTGCAATAATTTATAAGAAATATAGGCCACACATGGTGCAGTATTTTTTCTACTTGGCTCTGCCAAAATGTTTGCTACTGGTAATTCTGGTAATTGTTCTTTTACAATTTCAACATATTCATCTGAAGTAACGATGTAGATGTTTTCATTAGGAATAAATGCAGCATACCTTTCATAGGTCCACCTAATTAACGATTTCCCGGTATTTAAAATGTCTAAAAACTGTTTAGGATAAGAAGTCCGGCTTTTTGGCCAAAATCTACTACCGATTCCGCCAGCCATAATGGCTACATAATGGTGTTTGTTCATTGGAAATTTTTGGGTTAAACTAGTTGAGTTTCAATTGTAATAATACAGCATTATTGAACGTTTTTAAGATCAACTTATTGTATTTTTAAACAATTCCCTCTTTTACTAAATCGTGTAAATGTAATATACCTCGGTAGTTACCATTTTCTGCAACTATTAATTGGCTAATATTATTGGTTCTTAATAAATTGAGCGCTTCAACTGCTAATGCAGCTGGTTCAACTGTAATAGGGTGTTTGGTTAAGATATCTTTAGCGCAAATAGTACTTATATCTTCTGTTTTTTCTAACATCCTTCTTAAATCACCATCAGTTATGATGCCTAATAATAGATTATTATCATCTACTACGGCCGTTACCCCCAATCTTTTTTCGGTGATTTCAACTATCACTTTTTTAAGTGAGGTATTTGCCAATACAGCTGGCTTTTCGTTGGTTGAGGAAATATCTTCAACCCTTAAATATAAACGCTTTCCAAGATTTCCACCTGGGTGAAAACGAGCAAAATCTCTATTATTGAATCCATTTAATTCCATCAAACAAATGGATAAAACATCACCTATAACCATTTGTGCTGTTGTACTGCTAGTTGGCGCTAGGTTATTGGGGCAAGCTTCTTTATCAACAGTTGTATTTAATACCCAATCGGATTGTTTTGCTAAAAAACTCTCCATATTGCCCACCATTCCAATTAAGGTGTTCCCAAAGTTTTTAATTAGAGGAACCAACACTTTAATTTCTGGGCTCTCCCCGCTTTTGCTAATAATAAGTACAATATCATCATTAATAACCATTCCTAAATCACCATGAATAGCATCTGCGGCATGCATGAACAATGAAGGGGTACCAGTAGAGTTTAGTGTAGATACAATCTTTTGAGCTACTATTGCACTTTTGCCAATTCCACTTACTACCAAACGACCTTTAGATTGATGTATAGCATTGATTATCTGCTCAAATTCGATATTAATAAAAGCCGCCAAATTTTTTATAGAATTTGCTTCTATGTCAATTGTATTAAGCGCTGTTTGTAAAATTGCTGATTTCATGAAGTTAAAGTTCATCCAATAATTACAATTTGAGTAATTTTTTTAGAAAAAAAAGAAAATATTCAGTACCTTAATTAATATTGAAAGGGATAAGAATAGAAAATAGCGATTATAAAATGGCAACTACTAAAAAAGCAACTGAAAAAAAAACAGTAATTAAGAAAACTACCAAAAAAGCAATAACTCCTGCACATGAATATGATATTTATGGAGCATTAGAAAAATATTTTGGGTTTCGTGCATTTAAGGGCACACAAGAAAAAGCAATCAATACTTTACTAGATGGTGTAGATACTTTTGTTATTATGCCTACTGGCGGAGGCAAAAGCCTTTGCTATCAATTACCAGCATTAATAATGCCTGGTTGCGCAATTATTGTTTCGCCTCTGATTGCGCTGATGAAAAATCAGGTAGATCTTGTAAGAGGATATAGTGAAAACGATGAAGTGGCCCATTTTTTAAATTCTTCATTAAACAAAGGCCAAATTAAAGCAGTTAAAGAAGATTTGAACAGCGGCAAAACCAAGCTTTTATACGTTGCTCCAGAAACGCTTACAAAGCAAGAAAACCTAGAATATTTTAGCGATTTGAATATTTCTTTTTTTGCAGTTGATGAAGCACATTGTATATCAGAATGGGGACATGATTTTAGGCCAGAATACCGTCGATTAAAAGAGATGATGGATATTATTAATCCCGATATTCCTATCATTGCTTTAACAGCTACTGCAACTCCAAAAGTACAAAGTGATATTTTAAAAAATCTAGGATTAAGAGATCCTAAAATTTATATTTCTTCTTTTAATCGTTCAAGTCTTTATTACGAAATTCAACCGAAAATAGAAAAAGAGCAAACGGTTAAAAGCATTGTAAAATTTATTAGCGGACATAAAGGTAAGAGCGGAATTATTTATACACTCAACAGAAAAACTACAGAAGAGTTGGCTGAACTTTTGGTAGCCAATAAAATTAAAGCTGTTGCTTACCATGCGGGCTTAGATCAAAAGTTAAGAGCTAAAAGGCAGGATCAATTTTTGAATGAAGATGTGCAGGTAATAGTTGCTACCATTGCGTTTGGAATGGGTATAGATAAACCAGATATTAGATTTGTAATACATTTTAATATTCCTAAATCAATTGAAAATTATTATCAAGAAACGGGTAGAGCAGGTAGAGATGGATTAGAAGGAATTTGTGTTTTATATTATTCGCACAAAGATGTTTCTAAGTTAGAACATTTCTTGCGTGATAAGCCATTAAGTGAAAGAGAAGTTGGGGCACAATTGATTGATGAAATGGTAGCTTACTCAGAAAGCTCTGTTTGTAGGAGAAAAATTCTCTTGCATTATTTTGGAGAAGATTGGGAAATAGAAAATTGTGGACTATGTGATAACTGCAAAAATCCTAAAGAAAAAATTGAAGCTAAGGATGCGGTTGTTAAAGTTATAAAAGTAGTGAATGCTTTAGACGGAAGGTTTATTACTGATTATGTAGTAAATGTTTTGATCGGTAAGTTAACTCCTCAAACTACTATGTTTAGGCACGATAGCTCACCAGTTTTTGCAATTGGTAATGATCACGAGCCTCCATTTTGGAATAGTTTAATTCGACAAATGTTATTAGATAACTTATTACAAAAAGATATTGAAGAATACGGATTAATAAAAGTTACTCCAAAAGGAAACCAGTTTTTAAAGAAACCAACTTCCTTTAAAATTGTGATGAATAATTTATTTGAAGACGCCAATGCAGATGATGAGGAAGGCGAAAACGCATCTCAAAACGGAGCCGCTTCCGATGAAAAATTATTTGCAATGTTGATGGAGTTAAGGCAGAAAGAAGCCAAGAAAAAAAGTCTTCCTCCATTTGTAATATTTTTAGAAAACTCTCTGCAAGACATGGCTACTCTGTATCCTACCACTTTAGAGGAGATGGAAAAATGTCAGGGAGTTAGCAAGGGCAAGTCCATCAAATACGGCAAACCATTTGTTGAGTTAATAGCCAAATATGTAGAAGAAAATGATATTGAAAAGCCAGACGATTTTGTAATGCGAAGTGTTGCGAATGCTGGCAGTAATAAAATTTTTATCATTCAAAATGTAGATAAAAAAATCCCATTAGAAACCATTGCCAAAAACAAAGGTTTGAAATTAGAAGAGTTATTAGAAGAGATGGAAACAATAGCAGCAAGTGGAACAAGGCTTAATTTAGATTATGCAATAGACGAGTGGTTAGATGAAGATGACCAAGTAGAAATTATTGACTATTTTAAAAGCTGTGAAACATCTTCATTGGATGTTGCTAAGGAAGAATTAGCTGAATATGATTACAACTGGGAACAATTAAAAATTATGCGAATTAAATTTTTAAGTGTTTACGGGAATTAGAAAAAGTTACTGCTTCCAAAAAGCTTTTTTACGCAGCGCTACATTTTCTCTAATATTTATGTAATATAAATTCATGTCGGCAATATGATAGTTTTTGGTAGTGTAAAAAGCATTTCCAAAGAAATGAGGTTTCTCTGCCCATAAAATATTTCCCTGTACTTTGGCATCGGTAACTTTCGGCACTTTTTTATTGAATTTTAGCAGTATTCCTCCTTTGTTCAAACTCCTTGCTGCTATTGGTTTGCTCAAATCCCAAGTAAGTGGGTTAGTTACTATTGCTTTAAAATTTTCTTTTGCAACAAAGTCAGGTTCATAACCTTCTTTATAAGTTCTCCAACTACAAATACAACCTGTTTGATAAGGTGTAGTACAAGCTTTAAACAAGCTAAAATAATTTTCTTCAATTGGCATTCCAACTAAGTATGCAACCACCAATCTGGTTTTTAAATTGCTGTTTTCAAAAAACTCTTTTATTAATCTTTTTCCGTGTGTACTACCCTGACTATGAGCTGCAATAATAATTGGTCTGTCATTATTATTATTGAATAAGTAATATTGAAACGCTGATTTAATATCTTGATAAGCCATTTCGAATGCCGCCATCGCATTTAAACTATCCGATGCATTACTTGGGTAATACGCAGATAAATTGGCCTGTCTGTATCTTGGAGAAAATACCCGCCCCACTTCATTAAAAATACTAGCCTGAAAAAGAATAGTTCCATTATCTGTTTTTTGATTGATGGGCATATCATTTATTGGTGCATTCCATCCATTTGGTCGAGTTTGGTCGGTGTAAGAAGTTGGGTGAATAAAAAAAACATCAACAGTTGAATCTGGTTGATAACCTACTTTAATATCCGATGGTAAGCTATCTGAAGGATCATTTTTATATGGATGTGCTGCCCAACTTTTAAGGTCGGCATAATCTGGTGCAGCATTTCGGATCTCTTTAAAATCTGTGTTTGCTACATAATTTTTTTTACCACAACTAAATACAGTTAAAGAGAAAAGAATTATGGTAACATTTATTAGAAATCCATTCATTTTGTAAAGTTGATAAAAAATCGGGAGAATACAAGGTTATTCACTTCTACGGCTAATTGCCGTTAGTTTTGTAATTTACAGTATTGAAATAATTAATAAACACAAAAACGAAACGCTATGGCCATTCCTGTTGTTGATTTAGCCGATTTTACTCATGGCAATGCAGCTCAAAAAGCAGCTTTTGTAGATGCCATTGGTATAGCATACGAAGAAGTGGGTTTTGTTGCAGTTAAAAATCATGGAGTTCCTGATGATTTAATAGCTCAACAGTATGAACATGTTCAGCAATTTTTTTCTTTACCACTTGAGAAAAAATTGAATTATGAAATAGCAGGATTAGCCGGACAAAGAGGCTATACTAGTTTTGGTCGTGAACACGCTAAGGGTAGTGAAGCTCCAGATTTAAAGGAATTTTTTCAGTACGGACAAACTGTTGAAAACAATGATCCCATCAAATCGGAATATCCTGATAATGTTGCAGTAAATGAAATTGCGTCTTTTAATAAAACGCTTTACGATGCCTATCGCAATTTTGAAAAAAGTGGTAAAGCCCTATTGCAAGCCATTGCTTTGTACCTTAAATTAGACGAATATTATTTTGATCAATACGTAAATAATGGTAACTCTATTCTAAGGTGTATTCATTATCCTCCAATAACACAAGAACCCAAATCTGCTATACGTGCCGAACAACATGAAGACATTAATCTAATTACTTTATTGGTTGGGGCTTCTGCAGGTGGGTTAGAAATTTTAACCAAACAAGGCGAGTGGGTAGGTGTTACTTCTTTGCCTGAACAGATTGTAGTGAATGTGGGCGATATGTTGCAGCGATTAACTAATAATAAATTAAGAAGCACTACTCACAGAGTAGTAAACCCACCTCGCGAACATTGGCATACCAGTAGATTTTCGATGCCCTTTTTCTTGCATCCTAGAAGCGAAATGAATTTAGCTTGTTTAGAAAGCTGCATTGATGATGCTCATACAAAAGCTTATCTAGATGCTACCGCTGGAGAATATTTAGATGAGCGATTAAGAGAAATTGGGTTGAAGAAGTGATCCTGCAACGTCATATCCCCTTTTTGCGTGCAGTGTTATTGCACAGTGTAACTGCTTTTGGCGGTCCGCAGGGTCATATAGGTATGATGATGAAAACTTTTGTGCAACAGAGGAGAGATGTAACTGAAAGTGAATTATTGGAATACAACGGATTTTGTCAATTATTACCCGGAGCATCATCTACCCAAACCCTTACCCTTATTGGTTTTAAGCGTGGTGGATTAGGACTTGCTGTATTAACATTGATTATATGGATTTTACCAGCTAGTATATTAATGGCGGGTCTATCTTTTTTGTTAGATTATTTTGCCGACATCCAAAAAAAAGCTGCCATCTTTCAATTTATTCAACCGATGGCCATTGGATTTATTGCTTATTCTTCTTTCAAAACATTTGATATATCTATAAAAAATACGATCACCAGGGTAATAATGATTGTAGCAACTATCGCTACATTTTTAGCATTTAAAACGCCTTGGATATTTCCTAGTTTGATAGTTTTGGCTGGTATTACTACTAATTTTAGTGTTAAAAGAATTCCACAAAAAGAAACCCCACCTAAAAAAATAAATTGGGGAAATATCTTGATCTTTTTAGCTCTTTTTGGTTTTGCAGGATATCTATCAGAAACAGCTACTAATAATAATTGGAAGAATAGAAAAGTCATTAACGTTTTTGAAAATAATTATCGATTTGGTAGTATGGTTTTTGGAGGCGGAGATGTATTAATGCCATTAATGTATGAGCAATATGTAACTCGTCCAGCAACTAAACGAATTCAAGAAAGTAAGAGAGACGTATTGAAAATAGGGCGACAAGATTTTTTAACAGGCTCTGGAATGGTTAGGGCAATACCCGGACCAGTATTTTCGATTGGAGCATTTACTGGAGGAATGGCATTGAGAGAACAAGGAGGAATGATACAATTATTGGGTTGTTTGATTGGGACCATAGCCATTTTTTTACCTAGCGCTTTATTGGTATTATTCTTTTTTCCTGTTTGGCAAAATTTAAAAAAGTATGCCGTAATTTATCGTTCTTTAGAAGGAATTAATGCCGCGGTAGTGGGAATAATGTCTGGAGCAACCGCCTATCTGTTAAAAGACAATATCTTTTTTCCAATTTTTGAAGGTCAATACTCCACGGCATTTTGGGATATTTTTATTGTAGTTAATACATTTATTCTTTTGAGAAACAATAGAATTCCCGCACCTTTTATTGTATTAGGATGCCTTTTATTAGGCGCTTTATTGTAATTTTTACTATCTTCCTTTACTTAAAAATAACTGCAATGATAACTATAGCGTTATACAATTTAAAAGGTGGGGTAGGTAAAACGGCCGCCACTATTAATTTAGCCTACTTAGCTGCAAAAGAAGGATATAAAACATTAGTTTGGGATTTAGATCCTCAGGGCTCTTCCTCTTTTTATTTAGGTGTAAATGCAACCATTAAAAATGAGGCAAAAAAAATATTGAATAGTGAAATAATGCTATCCGATGCAATTCAACATTCTGATTATGAAAATTTAGATATTATTCCTGCCGATCTTTCTGCGAGGCATGCAGATATTTTGTTGAATGACATGAAGCAGTCGAAGAAAAAAATTGCTACTATTCTTGCAACTGTAAAAAAAGACTATGACATTGTTTTTTTAGACTGTCCTCCAGGAATTTCCATTTTACATGACGCAATTTTTAATGGATCCGATTGGGTGTTAATGCCAAATATTCCAACTACTTTATCCATACGCTCTTATGAATCTGTTTTAAGTTATTGTAAAGAGAATGATGTTGATATTAGTAAACTAAAATGTTTTTTTAGTATGGTAGATCATAGAAAGAATTTACATCACGAAGTGATTAATGATTTTTATAAAGACAAAATATTCTTCAAAAATTATATCCCGTATTTAAGTGATGTTGAAAAAATGGGGGTTAATGAAGCGCCGCTCGAAACCTTTGCTGCTAGTAGTTATGCAGCACAGTGTTATAGAGATCTTTGGAAAGAAATTAAAAAAACTTGTATTAATTAAATTATGAATAAACAACTCTCCTCTTGGTACAGCCCTGCATTAAGTAAAGAAATGCCTATTGTATCTTATGGTCATTATGGCTTTGTAATTTTATTAATTCCAACTGCTGCAGCCGACTATTTAGAATACGAAAGATTTCAAATGATGGATGCATTGGCTCCTCATATTGATTCAGGAAAAATTCGTGTTTTTAGTATTGATAGTATGAATAAAGAAAGCTGGATGAATAAGGAAATGATTCCTGATCATAAAGCTATCCGACAAAATCAGTTTAACGAATATGTTTTTAATGAAGTAATTCCTTTTATTCGTACAAGTACTAGCCAAGAAACAATGATCTATACTTGCGGTGCAAGTTTTGGAGCATTGCATGCTATGAATTTATTTTTAAAACGGCCAGATATTATTAATGGAGCCATTAGCATGAGTGGGGTTTATAATCTTACAGAATATACAAATGGTTTTTGGGATGATCAAGTGTATTATAATAGTCCCGAACATTATGTTCCTAATTTAAACGACGATTGGTATTTAGAAAAAATACGTGCCAGTCATCATATACATATCTATACCGGAAGCGGCAATTATGAAGATCCGGAAGCTTCTAAACGTTTTAGTGCGGTTCTATACAATAAGGGTATTTGGAATGATTTAGATGTTTGGGGAACCGATATAACGCACGACTGGCCTACTTGGCGGAAGATGTTGCCGTATATTATTGATATTAAGTTTTAAACTGCAAAAAACAAGTTAATTCCGTTCAAATTGATGGTTTTCTGCTCTTGCTGCTTTAATATTACCAATTAATTAAGGGTATTTGAGAAAAAAATTACGTATTCGATTTATTGTATTGGTACTGTTGAATGCGGTATTATGTGGTAATGTATGTGCTCAATTTACTACCATTAGTGGAACGGTATATGATATTTCGGCTCGCCGTCCACTAGAAGCTGTAGCAGTTCAAAGTACTTCGGGTAGAGGCACAATAACAGATTCTACAGGTAGGTATTTACTTACGGTCAAAACTTCAGATTCTATTTGGTTTTCTATGATTGGAAAGAGTACCATGAAGTACCCTGTAGATACAATTAGTAATACAGATGCTTTTAATGTAATGATTCATGTATATGCTGCACAATTACCAGAAGTAAAAGTGCGCAATAATTATTACCGATACGATTCTATGATGAATAGGCAGGATTATGCCAAAGTATTTAATTTTAGAAAACCCACATTACGAGTTGTTAGCGATCCCACTTATAATCCAGGAGCAACGGTGGGATTTGATGTTAATGAGATCATTAATATGTTTAGGGTAAAGCGCAATCAAAGTATTCTTTCTTTGCAAAAGCGATTGATAGAACAAGAGGAAGAGAAATATGTAAATAACAGATACAGTAAAAAATTTGTTCGAAAAATTACTAAACTTGAATCCCCGGAGCTAGATAGTTTTATGGTACACTACAGACCCAGTCATGAATTAGTACAACAATTAAATGAATTAGAATTGGGTTATTGGGTGCAAAAAACCTATGAGCAATACAGATCTGCAAGGTATAATTGGCGCGGTGGTATGTATAGAAGAAAAGATGGGTTTTAGAGGAAGGATATAAAAATTACGTAAGAAAACTTTCGAAATTGTCGGGGTGAACTAAATATGTGGTTGCATTAGGGTATGCATTAATAAAAGCTTTGCTTACACCTCCTTTTGTTTTTGGATTCCACTTACATTCAAATGCAGTTATATTTCCATTTGTTTCTTCTATATAATCAACTTCTTGTTTTGCAAGTGTTCTCCAAAAAAATCTAGAAACAAATTGATCATTATAACTGATGTATTTTAGACGCTCTGTGATAAACCAGTTTTCCCAAAGTTGCCCAATATCTTGCTGCATATTTACTGGATTAAACTGATTAATGATGGCATAGCGTAAACCATTATCATAAAAAAATATTTTAAAACTTTTACGCAATTCGTTTCTAGGGTTACGACTTAGTGCTGGAAGTCGATAAACTATAAAAGCTTTTTCTAAGAGTTGAATGTATTTTTCTACTGTTTCGGAGTTTAATCCGCATAGCTGACCTAACTCATTGTTGCTGATGATTTGAGCCATTTGAAATGCTAGGGCTTGAACTAATTTTTCTAATTGGGCTGATTTTTGAATTCTTTCCCAAGTAAGTAAATCTTTGTATAGATAACTATCAGCCAATTGTTTTAATATAGCCGGTTCACTGCCTGAGTTATTTACCACATCTGGATAATATCCATAAATTAATCGTTGTTGTAGCAATCGTTTTTCTTCTAATAAAGAACTATGATTTACCATTTCGCCAAATTAAATTGGGTAAAGGTGGTATTCCCATTTGCGACCTGTTAATGGCTCTTTTATTTTATTGGCTAATTCAAATGCAGAAGAACCTGTTGCAATTATTTTAACTGATTTAATATTATCTATTATTAGTTTAATGCAAAGTCCAATATTTTGAATACGCAATGCTTCATCAATTATAATTGTCTTATTCTTTCCAATTATAGATTTAAGTTTAGTAGAAGTGGCATTTTCTAAAATTGATCGATATTCAGTTTCATCACCGTTCCACCAAGCAATTGGCCACTTAAATAGTGGTTCGCTTTGTTGCATCAAAGTGCTTTTACCTACTTGCCTTGGTCCGGTAATGATGATTGCTTTACCATCCACTAGCTTTTGTTTAATTTGATCAGATAGTTGTCTTTTTATCATTCTACCGAATATATCCGTAAAATTAATAGATAATGAAAAATTTTTTAGTTTATTCTAATGTAGAAGGAGATAACCCGTAACAGCAAAAAAGAGGGGTTTTAGAAAAAAACCTAGTTATTCAACTCTTGTTCTGCCTTCGCCCCTAGCAATTGAATCATAGGTAACAAGGCTCCGAAACGAGCATCGCTACTATTACCTTGTTTCCAACGATGATAAATTTGTTGTGCTATCACTGCATTTTTAAACAACCCAAAAACATAGTAAAAATGAATATCGCCCAAATCTCGTCCGGTATTTTTTGCGTAACGATCAATTAATTGTTTGCGTTTATAATTGCCGGGTAGCCAAGTAAGATTATAATTTTTAAAAACATCTCCTTCACTCGGTTCAAACCAATAAGCAAGCATTGCGCCAAAGTCCATCAAAGGATCTCCAACAGTTGCCATTTCCCAATCGAGTACTCCAACAATCTCTGTAAAATTATTTTCTTCGAGAATTACATTATCATATTTAAAATCGTTGTGCAATAACGTAGGCGCTTGTTCAATTGGCTGAAACGATTTAAGCCATTGGGCTGTAGCGTTCATACTTTCAATAGTATCAGTTTCGGCAGTATAATATCTTTTGATCCATCCTTCTACTTGCCTTGTTACATAACCCTCTGGTTTACCCAATTGATTTAATCCAGTTGAATTAATATCAATTGCATGTAATGATGATAATGTATCAATTAATTTTTTGGAGAGTGTTTCGTAAATGGCAGGAGTCAAATTTAATTTAGGTGCATTATGTGCTCTTAAAATATTGCCTTCAATTTTTTCCATGATATAAAATGGAGCACCTAATAGTAATTCATCTTCACAAAAAAAAATTGGCGTAGGTACTTTATTAAAATGTGGTTTTAATAAAGAGAGCACTTTAAACTCTCTGCCCATATCGTGTGCCGATTTAATATGCGCACCCGGAGGTGGAGTTCTTAGCACATATTGTTTCTCCGCTGTTGTTATACAATAAGTTAGGTTTGAATATCCGCCCGGAAATCTTGTTATGCTAGCAATAGGTGCAATATTAATTGATTGTTTACTTAATAAATTATTAAGCAACTCAATTGATATATTTTCTTTATCGCTAAGAGGAACCGTTTTTTCCATGTCGTATAAAATTAAGTATATCTTTCCTCAAAATGTTTTTAATAAACCATAATCTAAATACAGGATCCATAAAATAAACGCCAGAACTATTCTCCTCTATAAGTTCTTTTTGTTGTAATGCTTTTTTTATTTTTACAACATTAGCTGAAGTGCCTAATTGGTAGGTTTTAAGTATTTCTATTGAACTTAATCCTGTTTCTATACCGTTAGCTAACGCTTTTAAAAAATTAAGTTGAGGTCCTGTTAAATCTTCTGTATCTCTTGAGTACAATAGTGTGTTTTGTATAAGTAAATCATCAATACTTTTTTCGATAAGCTCTTTAGATACCTTTCTTTGTGTACTAAGCCAAATAATATAGCAGAGTTGTTGCACATAATATGAGTGGTCTTCAACTGCTGCTGCTATTGTATCTGCTAGGTCTGCAGTAATTATTTTGTGCGAAGCTACAAATTGCTTTTGTATATACTTAACCCATTCCTTCCTTTCAATTTTAGAAAGATACATTACGTCTCCGAATTTGTAAAATGGCATCGACTGTTTTTCAAATAAGCTGGTCATCATGTGCTGCTTACTTCCATATAAACAGTATGTTACCAGTTTCTGGTGCTGCCATTCTGTTCTCAATTTTTTTTGAAATAAGAGCGGATCTTTAAAACTTTCGATGTTTTGGAATTCGTCGATACATATTATAAGCTTTATATTTTTTTTGGCAGCAATTTTTTCGGGCAATTGCAATATTTCCTTATAATTTTTTTCTACATCTTTCCATTCAAAACTAATTTCAAAATCGTTTAATGGATCGTTACCCATAGAAATCTTGGGGCTAATATGTTTAAAAACGTCTTTTATTAATTTCAACCAATCTGTTAACTTACCAGATGTAGCTTTAATAGTGGCTCTTGCCAATACGCTATAAAATTCTTCCTCATTTCTGATACCCATCAGATCGAGCTGCACAATTTTGGTAGTATGGCTGTTTAGCGATGTAGCTACTTTGTTAACCAAAGAAGTTTTTCCCCATCGCCTTGGCGAGATTAAAATTGTATTAATTTGGTTGGTAAGGTTATTGCGTAGCCGCAAAATATCATTTACCCTGTTGGTAAATGAATCTTTACTTACTACCCTGCCAAATAAGAATGGAGTTTCCATGATTAAAGCTACAAACAGTTTCTGAGCTTACCAAATAGTAACTTACTAAGTAGTAACTTACCAAATGGTAAGCTAGATTATTTTTTCTTCGTATCCAATCCATATTTCTTAAGAATACTCAATGCTAAACTTTGCATGTGCACTTCATCTGCTCCGTCCCAAATTCTGGCACCACGCTCGTGTTGGTATAAATTGGCAAGCATAGTTTCATCAGATAAACCCATTGCACCATGTACTTGTATCGCACGGTCCAACACTTTCAAAACCATATTAGCCACATAAAATTTTATGCCTGCAATTTGGTCACGTGTTGCTGCAGCTCCATTTAAATCTATATTATGTGCAGTGCGTAAAACCAACAATCTTGATGCATCTATCTCCACCCTGCTTTCAGCAATAAATCCTTGAATGAATTGTTTTTGTCCGAGCATTACTCCTTCTTCCATTTCTCTTGTTGCTGCTCTCTTGCACATGAGGTCGAATGCTTTTTCTGCAATACCCACCCAACGCATACAATGATGAATTCTTCCAGGACCTAATCGTTCTTGTGCTAGTTTAAATGCTTGTCCCTCTTCACCAATTAAATTTTCAATAGGTACTCTGCAATTATTGTATTTTATTTCAGCGTGACTAGCCCAGCCTTCTCCAGCTTCTCCAAACACGGGAATATTTCTAATGAATTCAAAACCTGGCGTATCGGTTGGAACAATAATCATACTCGCTCTTTCATGTTTAAGCGCAGTTGGATTAGTAACTGCCATCACAACTGCAAAAGCTGCTCCATCGGCCGAAGAGGTAAACCATTTATGTCCATTTATTATATATTCGTTACCTTCGCGAACGGCTGTGGTTGCCATTCTTGTAGGATTTGATCCAGGAAATTCTGGCTCTGTCATAGAGAAACAGCTGCGAATTTTTCCTTCTAATAAAGGGTGTAAAAATTTTTCTTTGATTGATGTTGATGCAAATTTGCTAATGAGTTCGGTATTACCAATATCGGGAGGTTGTGCGTTAAA